>Ga0207701_10000368_pt1 | contig 45917 bp, 40 predicted proteins | sample KBSSwiSSwithPhiX_FD_184294 | JGI IMG/M metagenome (GOLD analysis project Ga0207701, IMG submission 184294) | Switchgrass rhizosphere bulk soil microbial communities from Kellogg Biological Station, Michigan, USA, with PhiX - S5 (SPAdes) (version 2) | ecosystem: Environmental > Terrestrial >... | reverse complement strand
TGCTGGAGCTGGCAGCCGCCGCATTCGGGGAAGTGCTGGCAAGGCGGCTCCTGATGGTGCGGCCCGAATGCGAGCGCTCCATCGTCGAGAACCGCGTCGCCCGGCACTGCGAACGGGAAGTGCCGGCCGCTGGCCATCACCCCGTCGCCACGCGCGGCAATTCGAACGATCAGCTCGTTCACAACAGGTCGAATGCGGCGGGGATTGCAGCCGCAAGGTCATCGGCGATCATATGCCGTCCGGCGAGCTCGGCGGCGCGGCCATGCAGCCATACGGCCGCACAGGCGGCTTCGAAGGATGGAAGCCCGCGGGCAACCATCGCGGCGACAATGCCGGCGAGCACGTCGCCGGTGCCGGCGGTGGCCAACCATGCGGGAGCCGGCGGAGCGAACGCCAATCGCCCATCTGGAGCCGATACGAGCGTGTCCGGGCCTTTGTAGACGATGACGGAATCGGCTGTGCGTGCCGCTTCGAGGGCGCGTTCGGGCTTCGTGCCCTTCGCATTCGGAAAGAGCCTCTCAAACTCCCCTTCATGGGGAGTCAGGGTCGCGTTCAGCGCGCGCAGCTCCGCGGCCCTTCCGGCGAGGATCGACAAGGCGTCCCCGTCGACGACCAGCGGACGGCCGCTGGACAAAGCTCGTTGGAGCTTGCCGTCGCCATCCCTGCCGAGGCCCGGACCGACCAGCACGCAGCCGATGCGCCGGTCATCGAGATCCCCCTCCTGCCCCTGCACGATTGCTGCCGGCATGTTCGCCAGCGTCGTGTCGGACTCGATCCGCACGTAACCGGCGCCGGATCTTGCGGCAGCAGACGCAGCAAGGGCGATCGCGCCCGGCATGGCGCCCGCGAGGCAGTGGACCATTCCTCGGTCGTACTTGTTGCCCGCAGGGTCGAGCGCCGGAAGCTTAGGTGTTCCGATCTCCCGCCATTGGCTGCTCACTGAAAGACCGATCTCGGCCAGGACCAGCCGGCCACGACGGCCCATTGCCGGCATCAACAAGTGCGCCGGCTTCACAGCCCCAAATGTTACTGTGAGGTCGAATTTGGGGACGGCGCCCAAGAGAGCGCCGCTGTCTGTTTCGACCCCGCTTGGAAGGTCGCACGCGACGCGGATTGCAGCGGCTTCACACAGCCGGGAAAGATGCTGGGCCGCGCCGTCTTCGAGCGGTCTCTTGAGACCGGTCCCGAACAGGCAGTCGATGACCAGCGGCGCCGGCTCGGTTTGCGCTGACAGCGCTTCCACATTGCCCTGAAACAAGGCACGAGCACGGCGCGCTGCGTCGCTCGTTGCCTCGGCAAGCGCGGCAACTCGGACGGGCGAGCCGCGATCAGCGAGATACCGGGCTGCGACATAGCCGTCGCCGCCATTGTTGCCGGGTCCGCACAGCAGCAGCGCCGGGAGCGGCCCGGCAAAACGCATTGCCGCTTCGGCGAGGGCGCCCCCGGCCCGCTCCATCAATTCTTCAACGGGAGTGCCGGCCGCAATCGCGGCTTCCTCCGCAGCACGCATGCTTGTTGCGGTCAGGATCGGTCGTGCCGGCATTGGATTGGTTTAGCGCAGGCGCGTCGGGAAAGACCACCATTCGCGAGGGACCGCCATCGCCGCATGGTCGCGCGCCGGTTCGCTATCGAACAAGGCGAAGCAGGTCGCACCGCTTCCCGACATTCGAACGAAGTCGACGCCGGCCTGGGCAGATAGCCAGGCCAATATCCCGCCCACCTGCGGCACGAGCGACTCAGCCACCTGCTGGAGATCGTTGCGGCCGTGCCGCCAGTCGTCCAACGGGCCCCGATCGACGCCATCCCACCGGGAGAAGATATCGGCTGTCGAAATCTCCACGCGCGGGTTCACGAGCAGCACTGGCGCACCGGAGAGACCCAAGTCGACCAGCTCCAGCTCATCGCCGCGCCCCGCGCCGCGCGCCGTCTGCGATCGAATGCAGGCTGGAACATCCGCTCCGAGCTCCTGCCCAATTTCCTCCAGCTTTTCGAGCGGGACATTGAGGCCCCACAACCGATTCAATAGCCGCAGGGTGGCGGCAGCATCGGCCGAACCCCCGCCCAAGCCGGAAGCAATGGGCAGGCGTTTCTTGAGATGCAGGGCAGCACGCTGGTCGCATCCGGTCACCCGGGACATTGCCTCGATGGCGCGCGTGACAAGATTGTCCGTCGGGTCGATCCGAACCCCGAATTCGCCCGAAGCCTGGAACGACGATGACGACGTTGCGGCTTCCGCAGAAAGCTCGTCGCCATCCTCACAGAAGGCAAAAACCGTTTCTATATGATGGTAACCATCATCAAGTTTTCGGCGAACATGCAGCGCCACATTGAGCTTAGCGTAAGCGGTTTCGCTGCCCGCGCTCAAGGCGCCGCGGTCGCTTGTGTGAGTCCGGCAGCGATCTTGCTATTGAGCCGCGCGGTCTCTTCGTCATCGGCGGTCGCCAAAGCAGCGCGCCAGGCAAATCGGGCTTCGAAACGGCGGCCCACCGAATAAAGCGCATCTCCCAGGTGCTCCTGAATCTCGGCTTGCACCGGGTCGGTCACGGCGGCCTTTTGCAGAACATTGATCGCCTCGTCGACGCGACCCCTCTTGTAGAGCGCCCAGCCGAGCGAGTCGGTGATCGATGCATCCTCAGGGGCAAGCGCGCTGGCCTTCCTGATCATTGCCTCCGCCGCGTCCAGGTCCTCGCCATGCACAAGCTTGGCATAGCCGAGGAAATTCAGGACGAGCGGTTCTTCCGGCGCCATCTCAAGCGCCGAATTCAGTGCCGCTTTGGCCTCCGGCCAGCGGTTGGCCGACTGAAGGGCATTGGCCTGCACAATAAGGAGCGGCCAGCGCTGCGAATTTGTCGGGTTCTGCATGTGCGCGAGCGCTTGCTTGTAGGCTGCCGCGGCCGCGTCAAAGCGCTTCATCGCCGAATAGACGTCGCCCAGTCGGGCAAAATCGTCGCTCGTCGCACTGGGTAAGGACGTCGGCCCCGTGGCCAGCGCCAATGCATCGTCGAAGCGCTTCGCTTCGGTAAGCGCCTGGCTTTCGGAGTCCATCGCTTCGATCCTGAGCGGGTCCCCGTCAGCCACGGAGCGGTAAGCCACCAAAGCAGAATCGAGGCGTCCGTCCTCGGCAAGCACGTTTCCGAGAAGGATTGCCGCCGAACTGCTCTCCGGCGCTGCGTAGCGAGCGATCTGGACGATATTCAGTGGATCGGCCCTCGCAGAATCCGACTGGTGCATCTGGAGAGCAAGCGCCACGAGCTGATCGGAAAACGCCTTTGCCGCGCTGTCTATTCCGACGCTTCCCGTCCGGCCAACGGCAAGCGCCTGCCGGATAGCACTGGTATCGCCGGAAATCCCGTCGAGCATCGCAAACGCACGCTCGCGGTCTCCGGCTGCCTGGAACCCCGCAGCCAGTGCGAGCCTCACCCGATATTCACGCGAGCCAGCCGTGCCGATCGCCCGGCGGGCATAAGGCTCCGCTTCCGCGGCCTTCCCGAGCTTGAGCAAGGTAAAGGCGCTTTCTTCGTCGACGAATGCGGCGAGCGCACTGTCACGCGGCACCTGAGCAAGCGTCGACAGCGCTCCAGGGGCGTCGCGGCGCTCCACGGCTTGCCAGGCCCGCACGAGGGGCTGCCAGAATGCAAGGTCGGGACCGGGTGTTCCCCCACCGAGAAGTTGGATGGCCAGATCGTCTTTTCCGCGCCGCAATGCATCCGCGACCAGCAGGAGCTTCGAATCGACCGTCAAGCGTTGCTTGGACGCACCGACCAGACGGAGCGCCAACGCCATGTCGCCAGCCCCAATCGCCTCTGAAATCGCGCGCTGCTCTATCGCCGCATCGTTCGAGCGTGTCGCAAGTCGCGAGTAAATTTGTGCAGCTTGGGCATGGTCGCCGCTGATCGATGCGGCGCGCGCAGCAACATACGCCCTGGCGGGATCGGTGATTGCTGATGGAACCGACGCTGCCGATGGCGTCGACACTGCCAACGCCGCGAGAGCAAACGGCAAGTACTTACATGTTCGGATAATTCGGGCCTCCGCCGCCTTCCGGGACGACCCAGTTGATGTTCTGGGTAGGGTCCTTGATGTCGCAGGTTTTGCAGTGAACGCAGTTTTGAGCATTGATTTGCAGTCGCGGCTGGCCGCCCTCCTCGACGAATTCGTAGACACCCGCCGGGCAATAACGCTGCTCCGGACCCGCATATAGCGCGAGATTGATGTCGACGGGTACCTCTGCGTTTTTGAGTGTCAGGTGAACCGGCTGGTTCTCCTCGTGGTTGGTGTTCGACACGAAGACGGAAGACAGGCGATCGAAGCTGATCACCCCATCCGGCTTTGGATAGTCGATGGGGCGCGCGGCCTCCTTCCTCTTCAGAGTCGCGTTATCGCCATGCCGGTGCCGAAGCGTCCAGGGCACCGAGAGCCCGAGCTGCGCGAGCCACATGTCGATGCCGGCGTAGAGCGTACCCGCCAAACCGCCCCAGCGCGCGACGGCCGGCTGGGCATTGCGCACCATTTTGAGCTCTTTGGCGATCCAGCTCGATTTCAGCTCCTTGGGATAGCTTTCCAGGACGTCGCTCGGGCGGTCGTTCGAAATCGCCTCGAAGGCGGCTTCGGCGGCAAGCATCGCCGACTTCATGGCCGTGTGAGAGCCTTTGATTCGCGGCACGTTCACGAACCCGGCGGAGCAGCCGATCAGAGCGCCGCCCGGGAAGACGAGTTTGGGCACCGACTGCCATCCGCCCTCATTGATCGCACGTGCGCCGTAGGAGACACGACGACCCCCCTCAATCTCGGCACAAACCGCGGGGTGTGTCTTCCACCGCTGGAATTCCTCGAACGGCGACAGGTACGGATTCTGGTAGTCGAGTGCGACGACGAAGCCGAGCGCCACCTGGCCGTTTTCCTGGTGGTAGATGAAGCCCCCGCCCCATGCGTCGTCCAGCGGCCAGCCCTGCGTATGGATTACGCGCCCCGGCTTGTGCTTCTCGGCTGGGACGTCCCACAATTCCTTGACGCCGAGGCCATAGGTTTGCGGGCCGCTTTCCTTCCTCAAATCAAAGATGCGTGTGAGCTCCTTGGTCAGGTGACCGCGCGCGCCTTCGGCGAAGAAGGTGTAGCGGGCGTGGAGCTCGATCCCCGGCTGATAGTCCGGCCGGTGCGTGCCGTCGCGCGCAACGCCCATGTCGCCGGTGGCGACGCCCTTCACCGAACCGTCCTCATTGAACAGAATTTCGGCGGCCGCGAACCCCGGAAAGATCTCGACGCCAAGCTCTTCCGCCTGGCCGGCAAGCCAGCGGCAAAGGTTGCCGAGGCTCAGCGTGTACGTGCCCTTGTTGTGCATGAAGGGCGGAAGCAGGAAGTGCGGGAATTCCCACTTGCTGCTCTTGCCGAGGATCCAGTGATGGTTCTGGGTGACGGGAACAGTTAGCGGCGATCCCTTGTCCTTCCAGTCCGGGATCAGCTCGTCCAACGCTTTCGGGTCGACGACCGCACCGGAGAGGATGTGCGCGCCGATCTCGCTTCCTTTTTCGAGCACGCAGACCCCGATTTCGCGCCCCGCATTCGCCGCGAGCTGTTTGAGCCGGATCGCCGCGGACAGCCCCGCCGGACCGCCACCAACGATCACAACGTCATACTGCATGGACTCGCGTTCGCTCACTCTCACTCCTCTCGCCGCACCCCTGGGGCAGTTCGGCTCTCTATGGCGCAGCCGGTTCCTTGACGCCACCGTATATGGTGGGTGAGACTCGCCAGATGGGTGGGACGGGCATCGCGATGGACGAACGCGAGGCGGCCAGTGCTTTGCGCTGGTGGCTGGAGGCTGGCGTCGACATCGCAACCCAGGAAATTCCGCGCAACTGGTTCGACCGCGCAACGCCGCCCGCCCCGCTTGAAGAGCCCGTTGAGCATGCGCCGGTTCCAGCGACATTGGACGAATTCACGGCCTGGCTCGCTGGGCCGCAGGGGCCGCTCGCTTCCCAGCGCTCGAAGTCCGTTTCGCCTAGCGGCGCAGTCGGTGCCGAAGTCATGCTTCTTTCGGAACCGCCGACAAGGGACGAACTTGCGTCGGGAAGCCCGATCGGCGGCGACGCAAGCGCACTCATGGAACGGATGCTCGCTGCGATCGGAATGGCCGGCCAGGCCTACAACGCTAACCTCGCCTGCTTCCACTCGCCCGGTGCGAGGCTCACCGACAAGGAGCTCAAGGCCTGCGGCGAGGCCGCGCGCCGGCATGTGGCGCTGGCCGAACCGAAGCGGCTTCTCCTGCTTGGCGACGCTCCATGCCGAGCGGTTCTCGGCAAGCCTTTGCTTCAGGCGCGAGGCCATGTTCACAAAGTCGAAGGCGTTCGCACGGTAGCTACATTTCACCCGCGCCAACTGCTCAAGCGGCCGTCGGACAAGGCCCTGGCCTGGAAGGATCTTCTGTTGTTGACCGAGGAAGCTCTGTGATCGGCCAGTTCATATTGCTGGCGGCGGCGGCTGCTCAGGCGACACCCGCCGACCCGCTTGCGCCATTGCCGCAGTCGGCACCTCCCGCTTCCGTCCAGCAGCCGCCACCAGCGACAGATGTGCAGGAGCAGCCTCTGGCACAGCCGGAGGCTCAACCGCTGCAGCCACAGGCACAACCGCAAGCTCCGCTGCAGAGGCCGCAGGCGATCCCAAAGGATTGGCGCGGCGTATTTGCTGCGATCCGTTCCGGGGACTGGGCCGGCGCACAGGCAGGGATTGCCACGCTTCCACCCAACATTCTCGCGACCGTCGCGAAGGCGGAACTCTACACCGCCAAGGGCTCTCCGGCGGTCGATCTCGGCCGCCTCCAGGCGCTGATCGCCGAGGCGCCCGAGCTTCCGGATGTGGATCAGCTCGCAAGGCTGGCAACCACCCGCGGGGCGACCGCGCCCTCGCTCGTGTGGCCTGAAAAACCCGTGGTTGGACTCGGCGCGGGGCCGCGGCGCTATCGAGCGAAACCGGTCGCCTCGGAACCGCTCGCGGACGCGCTGCGCGCGCAACTCGACGGGTTCGTCAAAGCCAATGACGGTCCGAACGCGGAGGCCGCACTTCTCGCTCAAGGGCCCTATCTATCCGCCGACGCCCGAACGGAAGCGGCCCAGCGCGTCGCCTGGACCTATTATGCCCTGGGTCGAGATTTCGATGCCAGACGCGTCGCCGATACCTGGCGCGCGGGCGCCACCGGCGAATGGGGGTCGCAAGCGGCGTGGGTCGCCGGTCTCGCATCCTGGCGCATGGGCGACTGCAATTCCGCGTCTCGCGAATTCCGCGAGGTGGGGGCAACAGCGACACAGCGCGAACTCGGCGCAGGCGGCTATTACTGGGCAGCTCGCTCCGAGCAGGCCTGCCACCGTCCGCAAGCCGTCGCTCCCTTGCTCAAGGCGGCGGCCGCATCCCCCGACAGCTTTTACGGTTTGATTGCACGCGAAACTCTAGGGGCGAGCACTCGTCTACCCGCATCGGCGCCGGTCTCGACTGCGGCGGTCGACAACCTTCCCAACGTTCGCCGCGCAATCGCGCTCGCGGCCATCGGCGAAACCTCTCTCGCGGAACAAATGCTTCGGCACCAGGCCCGCATTGGACCGGCGTCCGATCACGTCGCATTGCTAGAGGTGGCAAGGCGGCTGAACCTCGCCGGTGCGCAATATTGGCTCGCGACCAACGGCCAGCCCGGTGTGCGCGTTCAGATCGCCGATCGTTATCCGATGCCGCAATGGACGCCGATCCGCGGCTGGCGTGTCGATCCTTCCTTGGCCTTCGCCCACATCATTCAAGAATCGAATTTCCGTGCGGGAGCGGTCAGCACGGCCGGCGCGGTTGGCCTGATGCAGGTCCTTCCCTCCACCGCATCCGCGATCGCCGACCAGGACGGGCTCGGCTATTCGCGGGAGAATTTGTTCAGCCCGACGTTGAACCTGGAGTTCGGCCAGAGCTTCATCGAGCGCATGCGCAGGTCTGCCTATACGGGGGGCCAGCTGCCCAAGGTCATCGCCTCCTACAATGCCGGTCCACTGCCGGTTGGCCGGTGGGCGACCATCCAGGACAAGGGTGATCCCATCCTCTGGATCGAGAGCATCCCCTATTGGGAAACGCGCTATTACGTCCCGGCCGTCATGCGGAATCTCTGGGTGTATGAAGGGCTTGAAGGCGAGGAACAGGCGTCGCTGAAAGCGCTCGCCCAGCATCGCTGGCCAGGCTTTCCGATAAGGAGCGGTGCTCCGCGGCGCTAATCGTTCTTGCCAAAATGGTCGTTTTCGGCAACTTGGTTGACAATGAAGGTTTATCAAAGAGCGACAGAGCTGATGGAAGCCGAGGTGGGTGACGAGCTCGTCGCCCTGGAGCCTGAGGCTGGCCTGTGCTTCGGCTTCAATTCGGTAGCAACCAACGTCTGGCAGCAACTGAGTGCGCCGCAATCGTTCGACGATATCCGGTCCCGATTGCTCGCCGAATATGAGGTCGATGAGGGGCAGTGTACGGCCGAGCTCACAGACTTGCTCGACCAGATGGTCGAAAAGGGGTTGGTTCGCTGCACTACTGCGTAAATATGAAACCATAATGGTGGCGTCTTGTTGTCGTGAACCAATTGCGATATTGACGCCCGCTGCTGAGGAGACGTTGCATGGCCGAAGTAAAGAAGTCCTGGCTCAAGCCGGAACTGCGTACGCTGCAAGCGGGTGCTGCCGAGACGACCAACGCTGGTCCGAGCAACGACGGCGCCACCAAGGGACAGGTTAAGTCCTAACCGCGATTTAATTCGCGACGTAGCCGGCAGCCGATGACAGCGCTTGCCGGCTACGTCGCGTCGCGTCATCCAAAATCGTCGCTAGAATCGCACTGCCGCGTCATTCTTGACGGGCAGCGAGACTATTCGTCGTGCGAGCCGGCCGTGGAGTCGGTGCCCGGCGCCGCGATCGCCGTGGCTCTCTTCGAGCAGCTCCCCGAAGATTCGCCGGACTCATTGCCGCTGGTAGCCAACGGCCGGTTCCTTCTGGCGGCCGACGTCCGACTCGATAATCGCGCGGAGATGCTGCCCGACGAGACTCCGGCGCGACTTGCGACACTGACGGACGCGCAAATCCTTCTTGAAGCCTGGAGCCGTCACGGCGAATCCGCGCTGGATCGGATCGTCGGCGACTATGCGCTTGCCGTATTCGACAAGGCGCAACGAACGCTCACGCTGGCGCGCGACGAAACCGGCCAGCGGCCGCTCTTCTACGCGCAATCTGGCGAGGCCCTGGCCTTCGCATCCATGCCTTCCGGCCTTCTCGGCGATCCGTCGATCAATCGCGGCTGGAACCTGCGGCGCCTCGCAGATCTGCTGCAGAGTTACGAACTGGATAGCCCCGACACCTACTTCGCCGGCGTCTCTCGGCTCCTGCCGGGCGAGGTCGTTCGCTTCGCTGATGGCCGGATCCAGAAACGCCTTTACTGGAACCCATTATCGAACCTTCGCTCGCTGTCATTCCCCGACGCTGTCGACGAATACCGCCACCTGTTGGACGAAGCGGTGAAATGCCGGCTGCGGCGCAGGTCGGGCCGCGTGGCGCTCCACCTGAGCGCCGGGTATGACAGCAGCGCAATAGCCTCATCGGCTGCTGCGCTTGAACCCAAAAACCAGCTTCTCGCCTTTACCGCGGCGCCGACTCCCGACTTCGCCGGAGAGGTGATGCGCGGGCGGCACGCCGACGAATCCAAGATTGCTGCGATCACGGCTCGCAAGCTCGGGTTGGAACATCGAATCGTCCACTCGGCCGAACTGACTCTGGATTACCTTCGCCGCGAGGCGCTGATCTACCAGGAGCCCGTCCGGAATGTCGTCAACGCCCTTTGGGAGGGCGAGATAGAGGCGCGCGCGAGAGCGGAAGGGGCGACGGTCCTGCTCAACGGAATGCTTGGTAACGTAACGCTGAATGCTGGCGGACCGGTCTATCTTTCGGAGTGGGTTCGACAGCGCGGGATTCGACAGTGGTGGCCGCAAGCCAAAGCTGCACGTCGCGGCCATGCGCGCTGGCGAGGCGTCTTGTTCGCCAGCTTTGCGCCCTTCCTTCCGTTTCAAGCATGGTGGGTCCTCACCAAGTTCTTTAAGCAAGCGGAGAATTCTCGCGAGCCCTTCCTGCGCGGCGAGTGGGCCCTTTCACCGGCGCAATTCAGCCACCGGGCGTTTGGGCAACCGAACCGATCGAGTGCGATCGACCGCCTTTCTTTCATTCGCGCAATCGACCCGGGGATTTTCTACAAGGGCGCGCTTGCCGACAGCGGGCTGACGCAAGCCGAGCCACTCGCCGACCGCAGGATCATTGAATTCAGCCTCGGTCTCACGCCCGACCAGCTCATTCACGACGGCGAACCACGTCCGGTCGCAAAGGCCGCCCTGAAGGATCGCCTCCCCACCGAAGTCCTCTACCCCCAATTGCGAGGGGTGCAGGCAGCAGACTGGGAGCATCATTTTACGCCCGCTCACGCCAACGCCATTCTGGAAGAGATCGAATCGTGCGCCACAGCTCGCCAGCTGCTCGATGTGAAGGCGATTCGATCGGCCATCGCGAATTGGCCAAGCAATGGAGGCGGCGACGCCGCGGCTGTCCTCCAGTACGTCTCTCAATTGCCTATCGCGCTCTCAACCGGGGTGTTCCTCAAGGAGACCGAGGGACGGTGGATGCGGGCGAGTGCCGCACCTTCCGGTCAACCCCGACCCAAAGTTCGAACCCCAAGGGCCCGTCGTAAGGCCTAGGCCGGGTTCTGGCGGTTCTTCCGAAAGATCGCGAAGAGGATGAGCAGGAAGGCTGCCAGTCGAAGCAGGTAGATCGACCCACGCTCTTCGGTCGGAATGTTGGCCAACGCCAGAACAGTTTGCCCTACCCCCAGAAGCAGGAACGCAAACGCGAAAGCGAGGAACAGCTCCTCTCGAGTCCGCTTCCAGAAGCGCAGGAAAAAGAGGGCGCACACGCCGAAGCCGAGCGCCACCGCGCCGGACAGGAAGTCGTAGAGGGTCATGTCCGTCACTCCTCTTCTCCCTTCCAGATGAAGCCCCAGAGGAGCGAGACGACCGCGGCGAGCGCCAGCAATAGCCGGCCGAGTCTGAGGTCAATCGCTTCAGGGAACACGACAAGGTCAAGGACCAGGGCGAGGTTGTTCGCTGCCAGAAACGCAAAGCAGATGCTGCTCCACAGCAGAAGCCCCGATCCGTTGCGCGCATAGCTTCGCCCAAGAAGCCAGGCACAAGCGGCGCTGGTCAGGAAACACAGGATGTACACGACTGCCGGAAAGATCTCAGCCATTCCTCAGTCCTTCCGAAGCCTGAATGCGTCCGCGAAAGCCGTTGCCCCGCTTGCGCTTGCTGACACGATTGCCCGGCGAACCGCGTTCGGCCGGGCCGAATAGACCTTCTCAACCTGCTTCACATAACGCGCGATGTCATCGCCTGCAGGCATGTAGGTCACGCCCTCGCCTTCGAGCGAAAGCAGCCCGGCGGCGATCAGCTCATCCACCGCCTTGTTGACCACGAGCTCGCTTGCGCGAAGCGTGGAGATCAACTCCGATCGCGACCAGGTCCGGGGCTCGCGCTTCATCAAAAGCAGCAATTCGAGTGCCCAGACGGACCGGAAGCTCGACCCGATGAAAGTGAACAGTTCGTCGCTCAGGCCCGTCACGAGCCTGGAAGGATCCTGCCTCGAAGCATCAGGCCCCCTAACCGTCCCCGTCCCGTTTTTGCAACATCCGAGGCATTCAATTTCGATTCACTTTTTTGGAAGAAGTAAGTGAAACCTTTGATATGGTGCGGACTCGACGGTCGGGGGGCCGTCATGGTGCAACCCTTTTGCGGGGGGGAGATGAGCCACACGGAGAGTTGAGTGAATATCCAGGCCCCGCGCGACTTTATTGACCGCCGCCAGCTGGTCAGCGCCCTTCGTGCGCTCCGCCGCGGCGATTTCAGCGTTCGCCTTCCGGAAGAGGTCGACGGAGTCGATGGCGAAATCGCCAGCCTCTTCAACGAAGTCGTCGGAATGAACGAGGCGCTCACCCAGGAATTCGAGCGGCTTGCGAAAGTCGTCGGCAAGGAAGGCAAGATCGCGCAACGGGCCCGCGTAAGGGGCGCGACCGGCGGATGGGACAGCAAGCTCCGCGCAGTCAACGAACTCATCGACGACATGGTGCAGCCGACGACGGAGGTCTCGCGCGTCATCGGCGCCGTCGCCAAGGGCGACCTTTCCCAATCCATGTCGGTCGAAATCGACGGCCGCCCTCTGCGCGGCGAATTCCTTCGTATCGGCAAGGTGGTCAACACCATGGTCGAGCAGCTTGGCTCGTTCGCCTCCGAGGTGACGCGCGTCGCCCGCGAGGTGGGCACCGAAGGAAAGCTGGGCGGCCAGGCAAGGGTGAAGGGCGTCGCCGGAACATGGGCCGACCTTACCGACAACGTGAACGCCATGGCGACGAACCTCACCGGCCAGGTGCGTAACATCGCCGAAGTGACGACCGCCGTGGCTCGAGGCGACCTTTCAAAGAAGATCACCGCCGAGGCCAAGGGCGAGATCCTCGAGCTCAAGAACACCATCAACACCATGGTCGACCAGCTCAACTCTTTCGCTTCGGAGGTGACTCGCGTCGCTCGCGAAGTGGGTACCGAAGGAAAGCTGGGCGGCCAGGCGGAAGTGCCTGGCGTCGCCGGCACCTGGGCCGACCTCACCGACAACGTGAACCTGATGGCCGCCAACCTTACCGGACAGGTCCGCAACATCGCCGAAGTGACGACTGCGGTGGCCCGCGGCGACTTGTCCAAGAAGATCACCGTCGACGTGAAGGGCGAAATCCTGGAGCTGAAGAACACGATCAACGTCATGGTCGATCAGCTCAACGGCTTCGCATCCGAGGTGACTCGCGTTGCGCGCGAGGTCGGCACCGAAGGAAAGCTGGGCGGCCAGGCGGAAGTCCCCGGGGTCGCCGGCACCTGGAAGGATCTCACCGACAATGTGAACTCGATGGCCGAGAACTTGACCGGCCAGGTCCGCAACATCGCCGAAGTCACGACCGCCGTGGCCCGCGGCGATCTATCCAAGAAGATCACCGTCGACGTGAAGGGCGAGATCCTCGAGCTCAAGGACACCATCAACACGATGGTCGACCAGCTCAACGCTTTCGCATCCGAGGTGACCCGCGTGGCGCGCGAGGTGGGTACCGAAGGAAAGCTGGGCGGTCAGGCGGAAGTCCCCGGTGTCGCCGGAACCTGGGCCGATTTGACCGACAATGTGAACCTGATGGCCGCCAACCTGACCGGCCAGGTCCGAAACATCGCCGAGGTGACGACTGCCGTCGCAAAGGGCGACTTGTCGAAGAAGATCACCGTTCAGGTGCGCGGTGAAATCCTGGAGCTGAAGAACACCATCAACACCATGGTGGACCAGCTGAACTCCTTCGCGTCCGAGGTGACCCGCGTTGCGCGCGAGGTGGGCTCGGAAGGAAAGCTCGGCGGCCAGGCGCAGGTGGAAGCGGTCTCGGGAACCTGGGCCGATCTCACCGACAGCGTGAACCTCATGGCCGGCAATCTGACCGGCCAGGTGCGTAACATCGCCGAAGTGACGACCGCCGTGGCTCGCGGCGATCTGTCGAAGAAGATCACCGTCGACGTGAAGGGCGAAATCCTGGAGCTCAAGGACACCATCAACGTCATGGTGGACCAGCTCAACGCCTTCGCTTCGGAGGTGACGCGCGTTGCTCGCGAGGTCGGCACGGAAGGAAAGCTGGGCGGCCAGGCGCAGGTGCCGGGGGTCGGCGGAACGTGGAAGGACCTTACCGACAACGTGAACGCGATGGCGGCCAACCTTACGGGTCAGGTCCGCAACATCGCCGAGGTGACGACCGCGGTGGCGTCGGGCGACTTGTCCAAAAAGATCACCGTTGACGTGAAAGGCGAAATCCTGGAGCTGAAGAACACCATCAACACCATGGTGGACCAGCTCAACTCGTTTGCTTCGGAAGTGACTCGCGTTGCCCGCGAAGTCGGCACCGAGGGCAAGCTCGGCGGTCAGGCGCAGGTGCGCGGCGTGGCCGGCACGTGGAAGGACCTCACCGAAAACGTGAACCTCATGGCCGAGAATCTCACCGGCCAGGTCCGCAACATCGCCGACGTCACCACCGCGGTGGCGAAAGGCGACCTCTCAAAGAAGATCACCGTCGACGTGAAGGGCGAGATCCTCGCCCTCAAGAACACGATCAACACGATGGTCGATCAGCTCAACGCCTTCGCGAGCGAGGTGACCCGCGTGGCACGCGAGGTGGGTACCGAAGGAAAGCTCGGCGGACAGGCGCAGGTGCCGGGCGTCGGCGGAACGTGGAAGGACCTTACCGACAACGTGAATCTGATGGCGACCAACCTCACCAACCAGGTCCGCGGAATCGCCCAGGTCGTGACCGCGGTCGCGCAGGGCAACCTCAAGAGGAAGCTGACCCTCGACGCCAAGGGCGAAATCGCGGCCCTCGCCGACACCATCAACTTCATGATCGATACGCTTTCGACCTTCGGCGACCAGGTGACGAACATGGCGCGCGAGGTCGGCATCGAGGGCAAGCTGGGCGGCCAGGCGAAGGTGCCCGGCGCCGCCGGCCTGTGGCGCGACCTCACCGACAACGTGAACCAGCTCGCCGCGAACCTGACGAACCAGGTGCGCTCGATCGCCGAGGTGGCGACGGCCGTGACCAAGGGCGACCTCACCCGCTCCATCGCCGTCGAGGCGTCGGGCGAGATGGCCGCGCTCAAGGACACGATCAACGAGATGATCTCGAACCTGAAGGAGCAGACGCTCAAGAATGCGGAACAGGACTGGCTCAAGACCAACCTCGCCCGCTTCAGCCGGATGCTTCAGGGCGAGCGCGACCTTGCGACGGTGTCGAACCTCATTATGTCGGAGCTCGCTCCACTGGTGAACGCCCAGTACGGGGTCTTCTACGTCACCAAGCGCGAGGAGGACGAAACCAAGCTCGAGCTTGTGGCGAGCTATGGCGCCGAGAATGCCGACGAGTTGAAGCAGGAGTTCGAGCTTCGTGAAGGGCTGATCGGCCAGGCGGCAGCCGATCGCAGGCCGATTCTTCTGAAGGACGTGCCACCGGATTTCATCCGCATTGGATCTGGCCTGGGCCACGCCCAGCCTGCAAACGTCAACATCTTGCCCGCCTTGTTCGAGGACGAGGTGAAGGCCGTGATCGAGCTCGCTTCGTTCGGCGAGTTCAATGAAACCCACCAGAACTTCCTGGACCAGCTCATGGAGTCGGTCGGAATCGTGCTCAACACGATCGCCGCGACGATGCGCACCGAGGGCCTTCTGAAGCAGTCGCAGCTGCTCACGCAGGAACTGCAGGCGCGGCAAACAGAGCTCACTCGAAAGCAGGAAGAGCTTCACGCCACGAACGATGAGCTTCAGGAAAAGGCCCAGCTCCTCGAGAACGAGAAGAAACAGGTCGAAGCGAAGAATCTCGAGATCGAAATGGCGCGCCGGGCGCTCGAGGAGAAGGCGGAGCAGCTCGCGCTCACCTCGAAGTATAAGTCCGAATTCCTGGCCAATATGAGCCACGAGCTCCGGACGCCGCTCAATTCACTCCTGATCCTTTCAAAGCTGCTCGCCGACAACCAGCAGCGCAACCTCAACGAGAAGCAGGTCGAGTTCGCGAAGACGATCAATTCGGCCGGTTCCGACCTACTCAGCCTCATCAACGACATCCTCGACCTGTCGAAGATCGAATCCGGAACGGTGACGATCGAGGTCGGCGACATGCCGATGCAGACCCTGAAGCAGCATATGGAACGCACGTTCCGGCAACTCGCCGCCGACAAGGGACTGGAATTCAACGTCAAGTTCGACGGCAAGCTGCCTCAGACCATCCGCACCGACGAGAAGAGGCTTCAGCAGGTCGTGCTCAACCTGCTCTCGAATGCATTCAAATTCACCGCAAAGGGCAGCGTCACTCTCGCTGTTCGCTGCGCGAAGGGCGGATGGACCCCAACGCATTCCAACCTTCACAATGCCCAACAAGCGATCGAGATCGCGGTTACGGATACCGGCATCGGCATTCCCGAAGAGAAGCAGCGGCTTATCTTCGAGCCGTTCCTGCAAGCGGACGGCACGACGAGCCGTAAATATGGCGGTACCGGCCTCGGCCTATCGATCAGCCGCGAGATTGCGCGTCTCCTTGGTGGCGAGCTGCAGGTCCGGTCGAAGGCCGGCGAAGGCTCGACGTTCACTCTTTACGTGCCGCTGGAAAGCCATGCGGAGCCGTCCGTCACGGGCACGACGCCTGCGCGCTACGACAATAGCGGCGCAGTGGTTCCGACCGCGCTCCCGACGAACTTCGAGGTCAACGACGACCGCGATGAGCTCGGTGACAAGCCATTCGTGCTGATCGTCGAGGACGATCCGACGTTCGCGACGATCCTCCTCGATGCAGCGCACGATGCCGGGCTGAAGGGCGTGGTTTCGACAGCAGGTTCGGGCACGCTGGCAATGGCGCGGAAGCTCCAGCCGAGCGCTATCACGCTCGACCTTGGCCTTGCGGATATCGACGGGTTCGTCCTGCTCGATCTCCTCAAGCACGATCCCGATACCTGCGACGTGCCGATCCAGGTCATCTCTGGCGCCGAGCGCAGCCGGTCCGTGATGGGAATGGGCGCGGCGGGCGTGATCGAGAAGCCGGTCGAGCGCGATGACCTGGTCAAGCTCTTCAGAGGCGTACTCAATCAGATCGGTGGCTCAAAGACGCGCCGGAAGCCGAAGCGCAAGAGTCCGGTGCCGTCCATGCGACCCCTTCCAGAACTGGCGGGAGCCAAAGTTCTCATCGTCGATGACGACATTCGAAACATCTTCTCGCTCACCAGCGTTCTGGAGAGCCACGATGTTGAAGTCCTGCACGCAGAGCGGGGGAAAGACGGAATTTTGATACTGGAGCAGACGCCGGACGTGGATGTCGCTTTGATCGACATCATGATGCCCGACATGGACGGTTATGAGACCATGCACCAGATTCGGCAGCGCCCGGAGCTTGCGGATGTCCCGCTCATTGCCGTCACTGCGAAGGCGATGAAGGGCGACCGGCAGAAGTGCCTCGATGCGGGCGCTTCCGATTATATAGCGAAGCCGGTCGACATCGAACTCCTCCTCGCGCTGCTTCGCGTCTGGGTAGCGCGTGCCCGCGAAGCGGCGGTCGCCGCCGCTCCGCCGATCCCCGCGGAGGTTGCGGAGTAAGGGATGAATCACCCGGTGGGCGATCTCCCCCCAATTCCTCGCGACGGGGAAAAACCGGTGCCGGACACCGCGGCTCCTGAGCGCGCGCGTGTCCTCCTCGTGGACGACGACGAACGCAACCTGCTGGCTCTCAAGACCGTGCTGGAGGATCTCGGTGAGGTCGTGCTTGCGCGGTCGGGAGAGGAGGCGTTGCGCCATCTCCTGAAGAACGAGTTCGCGGTCATCCTGCTCGATGTCTACATGCCGGGGATGGACGGTTACGAGACCGCCCAGATCATCCGCGGCCGCGAGCAGACGAAGGGCATCCCGATCGTTTTCCTGTCCGCTGTGAACAAGGAAGCCGAGCATCTGATGCGCGGCTATTCGATGGGCGCGGTCGACTATGTGTTCAAGCCGGTCGACCCAGTAATCCTGCGATCGAAGGTGGCGGTGTTTGTCGATCTCTTCGGCAAGTCGAAGGAGATTGAAGCCAAGGCTCGGCAGGAGCAGGATCTGCTGGACGCAAACCTCCGCGCGAATACGGAACTCCTGCGCGCGGAGAAGGAGCTTCGTCGTGCCGAGCAGCGCCAGGCAGCGATCATCCAATCGCTTCCGATGGTCCTCTACCTCGAGCCTTACGACTCCCGTCGTCGAATACCCAACTACGTGAGCGGCGACATCGCATCCATCACGGGCTTTACCTACACGCAGCTTGAGAGCGATCCCCAGATGTGGATCGAGCGCCTGCATCCCGACGATCGGGACAAGGTGATCGCCGCACTCGAAGCTCGCGGAAAATCAGGCCGGTTGGCGATCGAATATCGATGGCAATGCTCTGATGGACAGTACAAGCATTTCTTCGACCAAGGCGTTCTCCTCAAGGATGGCGAAGGCCACCCCCTCGAGTTTGCCGGCACAATCACGGACATCACCGAACAAAGGTCGTTGGAAAGCCAATTGGTCCAAGCACAGAAGATGGACGCCATCGGCAAGCTGACCGGTGGGATTGCGCACGATTTCAATAACTTGCTTGCTGCGGTGATCGGAGGACTGAGCCTTCTTGAGCGCAAGGCCGAGCTCAAGGAGGAACAGCAGCGAATCCTCGCAATGACGAAGCGCGCGGCGGAACAGGGCAGCGACCTCGTTCGCAGGCTCCTCGCATTCGCTCGCCGGCAGAAGCTGGAACCCCGGCCCGTCCGGCTGGAGTCGCTGCGTCAGGCCGTTTCGGACCTTCTGACGCATACGCTTGGCGGCCTCGTAAAGATCGACTGGGAAATCGCCGAGGGCGTCTCTGAAGCTTTCGTCGACCAGGCTCAGCTCGAGCTCGCGCTGGTCAACCTCATCATCAATGCCCGTGACGCGATGCCGAACGGCGGAACGATCGTCGTTAGCGCTGAAGACCGCAAAATCGCGCATGGCTCGGACTCTGGGCTGGATGAAGGCGATTATGTTCTGCTTCGGGTCCGGGACAGCGGCACCGGAATCGCGCCCGACGTCCTGGAAAAGGTCCTGGATCCTTTCTTCACGACCAAAGAGGTCGGAAAGGGAAGCGGCCTCGGGCTAAGCATGGTCTACGGCTTCGCAAAGCAGTCCAACGGAGCCTTCAGGATCGAAAGCCAGCTCGGCGAGGGGACGACGGCGGACCTTTGGCTGCCACGGGCTCCTGACAACGCTTCCCGCGATGTTCCTGCGCGCACAAAGCAAACCAGCGCAAAGAAGAGTACGCGCAAGCTTTCGATCCTGCTTGTCGACGACCATCTGCAGGTTCGGAGCACCACGGCAGCTTTGCTGACAGACCTCGGCCACCGCGTCGTCGAGGCTGAGAACGGCACCGACGCGCTTCGCGTCATGGAGGCTCGAGACTGCGAGTTCGACCTATTGATCAGCGATTATGCGATGCCCCATCTCTCCGGCACCGACTTCCTCCGGCAAGCTATGAAAATGTGTCCTGACGTCCCGGCGCTGATCGTGACCGGCTATGCCGAGGCGGAGGCAATCGGGGATCGGCCCGAAGGCGTTTCAATCCTGCAAAAGCCTTTCACGCCCACCGCGCTGGAAACGGAGATCGCAAAATTGTGCGACCGTCCTGCACGTCGCTCCAAGCCCAACCGACGCGAGCCCGTTTACACCAGACCGTGAGGTAATGGCGCCAAGGCGTGAAACGATGGCCGCTCCCGATCATTGATCGACGGGGCCTTCCGGAGCGCATTCCATGGACAAGCGCGACGACCGAAGCGAGGAGTCGCTTCAGCAAACCACGGTACATTTGCATGATGGCCTCAAGGCTTGCGGCAAAGTCATCGCGAGTTATCGGGCCATGTTCGCCGGTGAGACGGATCCCGCCAGCGCTACCGAACCAGAAAGCGTGCCGCCCGAAGCCGACCCGGCTCAGCCTCCAGCGTCGTCCCGTTCGCTTGCGAGCAGCGCCCGTACAGATTTCAAAAGCGGTTCGTAGGACCCGTCGAGGTCGTTGAGATCGAAGTCGACGCAGGCCCGATAGACAGGGACCTCCTGCACAAGCCTCGTGCACATCAACCAGTGCTCGCGCACGGTCTTGACGGTCCTGACGTAGGCGCCCCGGTAGGTGTTCGAAACCACGGCTTCTGCTGCAGCGGCGCCGCGAACCGACTCGAACGTCGATCCGGACCGGCTGAGCAGGACTATCGCCCCGAGCGGCCTGCGGTCGGACGCTACCATGTCCGATGGGAGCAAAACGTCGCGTTTGTCGTACGTGGGGTCGCCCTCGAACGAGAGAGCGAAATCCGACGGATTGCGCCCCGTGGCCTCGATCACGCGCTCCCACAGGCGGAGTCTCGGGAGGCCGGGACGGATCATCGGCACATCCGATTCGAAATCCACCACCGCGATGTCGTCCGCGGTTAGCGCAAATCCCTTGTCCGCGAACCAGGCCGCAAGAGTGGACTTGCCGACTCCGGATTCCCCCATGAAGGCCACTATCCGGCCATCGATTTCCACCGCATTGGCGTGAAGTGGGAGGAGATGCCGCTGGTGAATCAGAAGCCCGAACACCGAGCCAAGAAGGAATAGCCTGACGTTTCGCTCCGAAGCGCCTTCGGCTCGCTCGATCAGGATCCGCGATCCGCCCTGGACGAAATAACGGCCGGCGTCTTCGATGACGAGCAGGCTTCCGCCGGGCACGGCGTGATCCCCCGGCTCGAATATCCCCTCAATGGGCAGCGGGCCTGACTCGATCGTGACGTCCGCGGTGCTTCCCGGCGTGCCCTCGAAGAGTTCCGGAAGCGGGAAATCGCAGTCGACCTGCAGCCCGAACAAGGAATAGCGATGGCGCTCCGGCTGCGAGACACGGTTCATGCCGCTGTCCCCCGGCGCCCGGGATAGGCTACAGCAGACACGCGATGGATGACCCCGAGTTCGAGATGGCGGCGGCCTGTTGCCGGTGGAGCTTCAGCGGCGATACCCGAATCGACCTGCGCCAAGCTTCGGAGAAAGTTGACTGGCCGCGCTTCATGCGCCTCGTCCGACGCCACAGGATCCAGGGCATCGCAGCGCGGGCGCTCCAAAAGCACAATATCGAGCCGCCCGAGGCCGAAGCCGCTTTGATCGCGACCGATGCCAGCGGAATCGCCGAGCGCAACCTTCGCTCCACGGCGGAGTCCGGCCGATTGCTCAAGTCCTTTTCGAAAGCCGGACTCGACACCCTTTTTATGAAGGGCCTTACCCTGTCCGTCCTCGCCTACGGCGATCCCTTTGCAAAGGAGGGGTCGGACATAGATCTGCTGGTGGACGCGGACGCTGTCGAAGAGGCCGCGGGGCTTCTGGAGAAGCTGGGTTATCGACCCACGGTGCCGGAGGGCGCTTCCCGAAGCGCGATCGCCCGCTGGCACCGCCGTCACAAAGAGTCGCTCTGGTACAATTCCGCCAAGGACACTCAGGTCGACCTTCACAGTAGATTGTCCGACAATGTCGCCCTGATTCCCGCGATGGGCCTGAAATCGCCCCGCCGTACCATCGAAATAACGCCCTCGGTGAATCTGCCGACGCTGACCGACGAGGACCTCTTTGCCTATTTGTGCGTGCACGGGGCTTCGAGCGCGTGGTTTCGGCTGAAATGGGCCAGCGATTTCGCTGGTTTTGTCCACCGGGCCGGGCCGCAGGAGACGCAGCGGCTTTACGATGCGGCGAAAGAGCGGCGAGCTGGACGCGCTCCGGCCCAGGCTCTTCTCCTCGTCGACCGCCTGTTCCGTCTCGACCTTCCGCACTCGCTCCGCCAAGAGCTCCGTTCGGACAGGGTCAGCCGGCTCCTGGCTGTCATTGCGTTCCGGGAATTGCATCGCGAGCGCGCACCGGCGCAGCGACCCCTCGGCACCCTCTTCATTCATCTGACGCAGCCGCTCCTGCGCCGCGGCTGGAATTTCAAATTATCCGAAGTAGCGCGACAGGTTCGGGACATGGTTCAGGACCGGGCCTTAAGGGCATGAGGCTCGGTTAGCAGCGCAACGGCGTAACCGAAGCAAGCACAAACTGCTCTTTCCACCTCCCGTGTTGCCAATCGCGGCGGCTGTGCCCTACGCCACACACCAGCGAGGGGTAATGGCTGGGCAAACATCCACTGGCTTCTGGAGCAGGCTCGCCCAGCTGTACCGTCTCGTCCAGCCGGGAAGCAGGCGGCAAATCTGGCTGCTCGCGCTCCTGACCGCCGCGGGAGCGATGAGCGAGGTCGTCGCGATCGGATCGGTGGTTCCTTTCCTCGCGCTCCTCGCAGATACGTCCTTCCACAGCCGCATTCCGCTCGCAGCAAGTGTCTTCGGCGCATTCGGGGCGCACACGCGGTCCGAACAGCTGCTGGTCGCGACGCTGATCCTCGGTGCCGCCGCCATCGCGTCAGGGATTTTCAGGATCTTCCTTGTCCGTATGACGCAGGACTTCGCGTATTCTTTTGGCCACCGCCTGTCGGTGGAAATCCAGCACCGGATGCTGCTCCAGCCCTATGCCTGGCACGTCCGGCACAACAGCAGCCAGCAGCTCGCGACGATCGAAAAGGCGGAGCTCGTCACGGCCGGCGTCGTCCTGCCGCTTGTCCAGGCGATCGCTGCAGGCCTGCTCGTCCTCGTTGTTCTTGCGGTGCTTTTGAAGATCGCGCCGTTCGCGACCGTCATCGCGGCACTGGCTCTTGGCACTGCTTATTATCTGCTCGGCGCGTTCGCACGAAAGCGTCTCAACACCAATTCCGACCACGTGGACGCGGCATTCGAGCAGCGAATCCGCACGGTCCAGGAAGGCTTGGCCGGCATCCGCGATGTCATTTTGGACGGGTCGCAGGCAACGGTGTTGGATCGCTATCGCGCGATCGACTTCCAGCTAGCCAGGACACGCGCGAACAGCGCCTTCATCGCAACCGTTCCGCGTTACCTCATCGAACCCGTCGGAATCATCATTGTCGCGGCGCTCGCGCTAATCCTGTCCAACCGCTCCGGCGGGCTGGTCAGCGCGCTGCCCGTGCTCGGCGCGCTGGCGCTCGGCGCACAGCGGCTGCTCCCCCTCGTCCAGCAGTTGTTCCACGGCTGGAGCAGCGTCGCCGCCAACCAGTCGGTCATCGACGATGTCATTCGCCGCCTCCAGCTGACCCTCCCGGCGGCTGCGGCCTCGGGTCCGCGGCTGCCCTTCAAGAAGACCATCCAGTTCAGCGGCGTCAGCTTTGCCTATGGCGACCGCGGTCATGCAGCCGTTAGCGGTCTCGATTTTCGGATAATGCGGGGCTCTCGGGTCGCGCTGGTTGGACCGACCGGCAGCGGCAAAAGCACGACGGCCGATCTTCTGATGGGGCTACTCGAACCGACTGAAGGCTCCATCGTCGTGGACAGCGTGAACCTCGACGATTCCAACCGGCAAGCCTGGCGAGCGAACATCGCGCACGTCCCGCAAATCCTCTTCCTCGCCGACGCCACCATTGCAGAGAATATTGCGCTTTCACGCGAAGCGGACCTGGATCGCGTCCGAGAAGCCGCTTCGCTCGCGCAGTTGGATCGCTTCATCGATTCGCTACCCGAGGGCTATCAAACGCGCGTTGGAGAGCGGGGAGCGCGAATCTCGGGTGGGCAGCGTCAGCGCCTCGCGATCGCAAGGGCGATCTACAAGGATGCGCCGCTTCTCGTTCTCGACGAAGCAACCAGCGCTCTCGACGATGAGACTGAAGCGGCCGTTCTTTCCGCGCTGGATCGCCTTCAGGAACAGCAGCGGACAATCGTCATCATCGCCCATCGCTCGCAGCTGATCGAGCGCTGCGATTGCGTGATCAGGCTCGAGAACGGGCGGATCGTCGAGAAGGCCGACGGCGCTTAGGAGGATTCCGCTCCGGCGCCGGATAGCAAGCGAGCAGGTGATGCCCCTGCATCTCCTCCTCGCCGATGATTACCTTTTGCCCCACCTTCACCCAGACGTGCGCCTTCAGGCTCGATCCGTCCTGGCTTCCGCCGTAACAGAGAACCGCTGCTACGCCGCGGCGGCGTAACAGCCGCTGAAGCGCAAGGCCCTGGTCGAAGCAGACGCTCCGCCACGGCACCGAGTAGGCGGCACGGCGAACGGCCCGCACCCACTCGTCGATGATCCTGGCGTCGTTCCGCGGGGCTTTCGCGAGCGGGACCGATCCGCGCTCGACGGCCTTCGCGAAGGGAAAGAACCGGATCGCAAGCTTCGCCGACGTAAGCGCGACGGCCGCCTTGATGACCTGTCGAGACTCGTTGCCCGGCAGCGCCAGGGCGCGCCAGGCGACGCGCAGCATCTTCACGAATCGCTCCACAGCCGTGGGAACAGGCGCGCGAACACCAGCATCATGGTTGGCAGGGCAATCGTCAGGATCAGGTCCTTCGCGCTTTCGCCGAGGTCCATCGCCGGCACCTTCCACTGAGGATACTGGAGATCGATCGCTTCATTGATGCAGATGAGGACAAGCACGATGAGCCAGGGCAGAGGGCTCGACACCGGTTTTCTGAGCAGCAGCGCCGAGCCGAGCAGCACAACGACCCCTCCGATGACGTGGAGCGAGTCCGAGCTGATCGTCACGGATTTTTCCAGAAATTCCTTGGCCGTCTTCCAGTCCCATGCGAGCGAAGCGACCACGCTTACCAAGTGCTGCATCGAATCGCGGCTCCTCGAGACATTGTCGCAAAAGCTCGTCAGCACCTTGATTTGCAGGAGCGAACCGTGGGACCAAAAGCGCCGCGGATTTAAATCATCGTCCGAAGGTCGGCAAACAGAAGCGCACGAGGAAACGCGACATGGTCACCGCCGCCGGGCGCTCCAAACGCCACTGGCTCCTGAAAAGACTGCTGGACGTGTTCATCGCCGCGGTTGCCATTGTGGTCCTGTCGCCGCTGGTCTTGATTGTCGCGGTGCTGGTTGCCGTTACGATGGGGCTGCCCCTGATGTTCAGTCAGAGGCGGCTGGGTCTTTCCGCCGAGGAGTTCACGCTGCACAAGTTCCGGACGATGCGGGAAGCCTCTGACGAAGAGGGACGCCCTCTTCCGGACGAGCAGCGAATGACGACCGCCGGAATCGCATTGCGCCGCACCCGGCTCGACGAATTGCCCGGCTTCCTTTCGGTTCTCGCCGGCCACATGTCGCTGGTGGGGCCGAGGCCCCTTCCAGCCTACATCGTCGAGCACTTGCCCGGCGCTGAGGAACGCACGCTTGTGCGACCAGGATTTACGGGACTTGCACAGGTCTCCGGCAATACGAGGCTGACGAACCGCGAGAAGATCGCGCTCGACCTCTACTACATCCGCCATTCGACGATGCTGATGGATCTGCAAATCCTGCTGAAGACGGCCGTAACGGTCATCGCGGGGGAAGAACGCGACGAGGCGCTGATCGCGGCAGCGCTCGGAGAAGCTGGCCCCGATTCCTCCGGTGGATTGAACCCGGCCACATGACGAATCCTCGGATCGTCCTCGTCGGCGCCGTTTGGTCGACCGAGATCGCATTGCGCGGGCTGGCTGACGCGGGATGCCCGCCGGTCCTGCTGATCACCTTACCGCTCCAGAAATCGCATTGGCATTCCGATTTCGTGGATCTTGAGCCCATCGCGCAGTCAATCGGTGTGCGGACGCTCCGCGTCGACGACGTTAACAGCGCGGACGTTATTGCAGCGATGACCGAGCTGCAGCCCGATCTCGTGATGGTCATCGGGTGGTCCCGCCTTTGCGGAGCTGAATTCCTCGCAGTTCCGGGGCTCGGAACGCTGGGCTACCACCCCACCTTGCTGCCCAAGATGCGCGGCCGGGCGGCGCTTGCCTGGACGATTATCCTGGATGTCCGAAAGAGCGGAGGAAGTCTGTTCTGGATCGACGACGGAGTCGATTCCGGCCCAATCGCCATTCAGCGTTCCTTCGAGCTTGGCGGGAGAGAGACACTGCCGGATCTGATCGAACTCCAGAAACAGGCGCTTGCCGACATGATTCCAGCGCTGATCGAACAGCTGTCCCGGGGCGAAAAGCCGGCAACCGTGCAGGATCATTCCCAAGCGACGTATCTGGCGGTGCGCCGTCCGGCCGACGGCGAAATAGACTGGTCCCGCCCTGCTGATGAAATCGAACGCCTCGTCCGAAGCGCGTCGCGGCCATATCCGGGGGCCTTCACTTACCTGAAGGGTAGGAAGTTGCTGGTCTGGTCCGCGAAAACCGCGGATTATTCCAATTGGCAGGCACAAATTGGCCAGGTTTTTACCTATGAGGACGGTGCTCCGGTCGTCCGGTGCGGCGGGGGCACCGACCTTTTGATTACCGAGCTGGAATTTGCCGAGGCGCGAGATCCGTCCACTCCCGCTTCGACGATCACCGGACAACCCAGATTGGGGCTTCGCAAATGAGCATCCTCGTTATCGCTCCTCATGCAGACGACGAAACGCTGGGCATGGGCGGATCGATCGCCCGCTTCGTCCAAGAGGGGAAGAAGGTCACTGTCGCCGTAATGACCGGTCCTGGCGACGGTCCCCACCCGCTTTGGCCGAGGGATTCCTGGGACCTGATCCGCAAGGAAGCCGCCGAAGCCATGGAAAAGCTCGGAGTTGAAAATCTCCTGTTCGAGAATTTGCCGGCGGCATGCCTCGACGACGTCCCCGCCCATCAAATCAACAAGGCGGTGTCGGACATGATCGACAGGGCCGCGCCGGACGAGCTTTACCTACCTTACTACCATGACCTGCACCACGATCACCGGGCGCTATCCTACGCGGCTCTGGTCCACGCCCGCGCCTATCTCGAACGCGGATCGCGGATCCGGCTCATTGCCATGTATGAGACTCCGACCGAGACTCATCTCTTCCCAGCCTCGCTTCACCCGCCTTTCGCACCGAACATGTGGGTCGACATCTCCGGGACACTGGAGACCAAGCTGGAGGCGTGGGCGTGCTACCGTTCGCAGCAGCTTCCCGGCCAAACGCCACGGTCGCCGGAGGCCCTGAAGGCGCAGGCCGTCGTTCGCGGCGCCGAAGTCGGCACCGCCGCCGCCGAAGCGTTCCTCGTGCTGCGATCTCTCGTGTGAGAATTAAAGTCCTAGAAGCTCCACCATCCGCGAGTTGATCTTGCGGACGTCATATTTTTCTTCCGCAATCCTCCTCGAAGCGACGCCCATAGACGACGCCAGTTCCGGATCCTCCACGAAACGAAGCATCGCCTCATAGAGTGCCTTTGCATTGCGAGGCGGTACGAGAAATCCGTTTTCACCATCGACGACGGTTTCGCGACATCCCGGCGCATCCGTGGTGACGATCGCCCGACCGACCGACATGGCTTCCAGCACGGACCGTGGCGTCCCTTCCCGATACGATGGAAGGACGAAGACGCTGCACGCACGCAGCGCCGGTCGTACATCCTCGACCGCTCCGGTCATCTGTACTCCCGAATCGCGGATGGCGCCGATCTCTTCTTCCGTCAGGCAATCCGGAGATGGGAAGGTCCCGCCCACGAGAACAATGGGCACATCAGGGTAGTCCCGCTTGAGCATGCGCGCTGCTTCACCGAACTCCCGGACACCTTTGTCGCGCAGCAGACGGGCAATCATCAGGAAGGAAATTGAATGCGGCGGCGGTTGCTGCGAGTAATGATCGAGGTCGACGCCCGACCCGTTGACGATCGCCGTTGGAGTGGAACTCGGCAAAAGGCGAAGCCGCCGGAATTCCTCCCGATCGTCACGATTCTGGAAGATCACGAGCTTCGAAAGGCTAAATGCTCGCCGGTAAAGGATGCTTCCCGCGAACTTGCTCAGAAGCCGCTTGGCTTCGCGCCCCGAAGTAAAGGCGAAGCCCAGGCCCGTGATCAGCGCGACGAACACCGGCACCTTCGCCGCCGCCGCCGCGGGAGCGCCAAGTACGATCGGCTTGATTGTATAGGCCAGGACCATATCCGGCTGAATTTTTCGCAGGAGATCGCGGATATGGCGGGAGGTTTCGATCGACTTCAGAGGATTTAGCGTGGAATTCGACAGGGGAACGTCGACAGGAGTGACTCCGAGCTTCTTCGTTTCCTCCGCGAGTGCCCCATCCAGCCCTGGCGCGAGTCCGAATACCTCATGCCCGCGGGCAAGGATCTCCCTGATCAGTGGTCCACGAAAGTTGACTAGGGACGGTGCGTACGAAGCCAATAGCACCACTCGCTTTGGAGCGTCCGGCTTCGAATTCAGCGGTTCGGTCATTCCCACGCAGGCTCAGCGGAAATGATGCAATTGTGCAACCGCTGTTGTTCGAATCGCCGCGGAGGTCGAGCGCCGCTGGCCCCGCAAATGCCGACATCGACCGATTCCATTGCTAAATCCGGAGATTATGAGCTTTTGTTGGACTATGACATGATCTGCCCGATTCGGGTGCACATGTCTCCGTTGGGGGATCACGACGAATGATCGTTGGTTTGGCGGCGGCGGTGATCAGTGTTTCCGCGCTGCCCTTCTTCTCCAAAAAGGCGACCGCGGGCCGATTCCTCCTGAGCTTGTCGGTGCTGATCGTCCACATATGTGCGTGCGTAGCCTACTATTTCTACGTCCAGAGCGCGTCTGCTGACGCAAATGCTTACTATCTCGACAAATACCACATGAGTAATATGGGCTTCGGCTTCGGGACGGTCTTCACAGCACAATTCACGCAGGTCTTGAGGAAGACTTTTGGAGGCGGTTTCTTCGAATGCTTCTTCTTTTTCCAGAGCATCGGGTTCTGGGGTATCGCTCTGCTTTCAAGGACATTTGAGGAAATCCAGGAGAAGCTGAAGACGGCCCCGACGATGCTGCCGAACTACCTCCTGTTCCTTCCAAGTATCCACTTCTGGACGTCCGCCATCGGCAAGGACGCACCGATCTTCTTCGCCGTGAGCCTCTGCGTGTGGTCGGCGCTGGAGTGGCGGCGACGTCTCCTGCCCTTCGGTACGGCGCTGGTCGTGATGATTCTTTTCCGGGCCCATATCGCCCTTATTTCCGTCATGGCGCTCGCCGCTGCCGCAGTGCTTCATCCGGGAATTTCGTTCGGGCGCAAGGTCGGGCTGTTCGCGGTGACGATTATCGGCGCGTACCTGCTCCTCGGCGCGGTTCAAAGCACCGTCAACGTGAACGTTACGGACGCCACTTCCGTCGCTACGTTCCTGCAGGACAGGAACGACAAGGTGGCCCAGATCGGCGGCGGCGCGAGCTTCGGTGACGCACCCATCTATTACCGTCTCCTCACGTTGCTGTTTCGGCCGTTCTTTTACGACGCGCCGAATATTCCGGGCATCATCGCGTCGGTGGAGAACATCGGCAGCGTATTCCTGTTCTTCTACCTGATCAGGAATTGGCGCGGGTTGCTGTTCCTTTCGAGGAAGGTCTATTTCATCGAATATTGCCTGGTCCTGTCGGCAATCCTCATCGTCCTTCTGACTATGATTTCATACAACGTAGGCCTCGGCTTAAGGGAGCGAGTGATGGTCTTCCCGCCCTTGCTCTCGGCATTCGTCGCGCTTTGGGCGATGCCGCGAAGACAGCTTGACCCGCTTCAAGCGCGTTACCCAGGCGAGTATCTTCCCTATGCCCAGCCTGGCCGGGGGCTGACAGAGGCCCCACGATGAACAGCGCAGAAATGCACAGCGAAGGGCTGCAAGACGCCGCAGCAATCGATCTCGCGCTGCGGGAGGATGAGCGCTGGCCCTTCTATGACGAAGACGAGATTGCAGCCGCTACTGACGTGCTTCGCTCCGGCAAGGTCAATCAGTGGACGGGCCCGCAAGTATTCGCCTTCCAGGAGGCGTGCAGCGCAAGGTTCGGCTGCGGCAAGGGCATTGCCCTGGCAAATGGGTCTCTGGCTCTCGAAATCGCGCTTCGAGCATTCGGCATCGGCCCGGGAGACGAAGTGATTGTCTCCCCCCGCTCCTTCGTTGCATCCGCTTATTGCGCGATGCTGGTCGGGGCGACGCCGGTCTTTGCCGATGTGGATCCGGACAGCGGAAACATCACTCCGGAAACGATAGCGAGGGTGATGATGGACCGGACCCGTGCCATCATACCGGTTCACCTCGCAGGCTGGCCGGCCGATATGCCTGCAATCATGGACCTGGTCGCGGGGCAGGATATCAAGGTGATCGAGGATTGCGCCCAGGCGCATGGAGCCGAGATCGCGAATCGGAGCGTTGGAAGTTTCGGCGACGCGGCCGCATTCTCCTTTTGCCAGGACAAGATCATCTCCACCGGCGGCGAAGGCGGGTTCACCGCCTTCAAGGACGAAGCTGCATGGGAATGGGCGTGGTCGTTCAAGGACCATGGCAAGAGCTTCTCGAAAATGATGTCGCCGCCGGGACCGCCGGGAGAATTCCGCTGGGTGCACGACCAGGTCGGGACCAACTGGCGGCTGACCGGGCCGCAGGCTGCGATCGGCCTCGTTCAGCTCGCGAAGCTCGATTCCTGGCGCGATGCCAGGACTCGCAATGCGGAGATCTGGGCGGGCGCTCTTCGGGACATTCCCCGCCTCCGCGTTCCAATGCCGGGCGATAATTCCACGCGCCACGCTTATTACAAATTCTACGCCTATATCGACGGTGGAACGGACGAAGAGGCGGCGGCGCTGAGAGCGGAAATCCTCGCCCGCTCCGCAGGCTTCGGGCTCAGGGTATTCTCGGGCAGCTGTACCGAAATGTATCTGGAGGAATCCTTCTCCGGCCTTCCTCGGTCGGATTGTCCGATGGCTAGGGCGCTTGGATCCCGGAGCATAATGGTTGAGGTCCATCCCACGCTTCGGCCCGACCTGCTCGAATTGCGCGCCGAGCAGCTTGCTGACATCGCTCGCCACGTCCTCGGGGCGAAGGGATAGTTTTGCCGTGACGCGCGATCTCCTAAAGCGTCTTCCGGACCTGGCCCGTGGAAAGAAGCGGGCAATTCTGGTCAGCTACGATCTTGCGGCGATGGCCTTCGCTCTGTGGGCTGCGTTCTCGACCCGTCTGGGCGTCTTTTTCTATCCGCAGAACGCCCTGGTTTTTGTCGCCGCGGCGTCGTCATTCCTGATCACGCTCTACGCACTCTATCGCCTCCGCATCTATCACATCGTCCTTCGTTATTTCGACATGCGGGCGGTGACCAGGCTGCTGTCGGCAGCCGGCATTGCAGCGGCGGTCTGGGCCATCATCGCGTTCGTCACTCGCCAGGAAATGATCATCGACGGGCGGCTGACAATGATGCCCCGCTCCGTCGCCTTCATCTACTGCGTCTTCCTCTTTCTGCTCCTGTTCATGGGCCGCTATGTGATGTCGCTCATCCTCGCTGGCGCTGACCGCGAAGACGCTCCGTCGACAGGCGGGAAGAACATCATCATCTATGGCGCTAACATCGCCGGAATCAGCCTCGCGGATTCGGTCCGCGTGTCGTCCAAGTACCGGCTTGTTGCCTTCGTCGATCCGGACCCGGCGCTGAAGGGCCAGATCGTTGCTGGGGTGCCGATCTGCTCTCCCGAAGTTCTTCCCGAGATCGCGGAATCGAATGACGTCAGCGAGATATTCCTGGCCATGCCCAAGGCGACAAGGTCCGCGCGGCTGGCCGCCATCGCCCAGGTCCGTGGACTCAATCTCGAGGTGAAGACGGTTCCCGCTCCCGAGGAAATCGTCTCGGGCCGCTTCACGGTAAGCGACATCCGGCCGATCGACGTCAGCGATCTTTTACGCCGCGACCCGGTCGAGCCCCTCGGCGAGCTGATCAGCGATGCGGTCGAGGGGCATTGCATCCTTGTTACGGGCGCCGGCGGTTCGATCGGTTCGGAGATCTGCCGCCAGGTGGTTCATGCCGGACCCGCGAAGCTCGTCCTTCTCGATCACAGCGAATTCGCCCTCTACACGATCCACGACCAGCTTCTGGAAACCGTCGAAGCAATGCCGCGTCGCAAGCGGCCGCAGCTGGTTCCGGTGGTCGGGTCGATGCTGAACGACCGGCTTGTTCGCCAGCTGATTGCCGACAATGGCGTCGACACGCTCTATCACGCCGCCGCCTACAAGCACGTGCCCCTGCTCGAAGACAACGAACTTGTCGGGGTCGAGAACAATGTGTTCGGCACGCATGTGGTGGCGCAAGCTGCGTTCGACGCGAAGTTGACTCGCTTTACGATGATTTCGACCGACAAGGCTGTCCGGCCCAAGAGCATCATGGGCGCAAGCAAGCGCGTCGCGGAGCTGGTGATCCAGGGCCTCGCCCAGCGCCCCGAATGCAAAACCCGGTTCGGCATCGTCCGCTTCGGCAATGTGCTCGATTCGTCCGGATCGGTCGTTCAGCGCTTCCGTCGTCAGATCCGCTCGGGCGGTCCGCTCACCGTGACCCACAAGGAGATCACGCGCTTCTTCATGTCCATTCCGGAAGCGACACAGCTGGTTCTCCAGGCGAGTGCAATGGCGAAGGAAGGCGAGGTCTTCGTCCTGGACATGGGCGAGCCCGTGAAGATTACCGAGCTTGCGCGCCACATGGTCAACCTGTCCGGAATGAGCGTGCGGGATGAGGACAATCCGGACGGGGATATCGAGATTGAGTTTGTCGGACTTCGCCCCGGAGAGAAACTCTACGAAGAGCTGTTCGTCTGCGAGGAATCGCTCGAAACCATCCATCCCCGCATCCAGATGGCGAAGGAACAGGTCCTTCCCCAGCGCGAGCTCGAGCGGCTTCTTAAGAAGCTGCGCACTGCGCTGGATTCGGGCGACCGCACGCGCGTCCGAGCCTGTGTGAACGAGTGCATAGCGGCGGAGGCGGACGGGTTAATCCTGAGCACTGTGCCTGACGAGGTCAGAGCGTCCGCACGTGAAGGCTGATATTCTCGCGGTATTCGGCTCGGGCGGTCATGCCAAAGTCATCATCGAGGCAGTGCTTGCGCGCGCTCCCGACCGCAAAATCGTCATTCTCGATGATCGTCCGGAGGCGCAAGGCCGTGAGCTGCTCGGAATATCGGTGAGCGGCGGACGCGAAAAGCTGGCTGACCTGCCGGGAGCGACAGTGGTGCTGGGCGTGGGCGATAATCGTTCGCGGGCAGAGCTGATGGATTGGCTCAGCGCCCACGGTCACGAGCTGGAAACTGTCATTCACCCCACTGCCACAATCGGGAAAACGGTCAGCATCGCGCCGGGCGCCTTCATCGCCGCCGGTTCAATCCTGATCGCCGATGCAAGCATCGAAGCCGGCGCGATCATCAATACGGGAGCGACTGTCGACCACGACTGCGTGATCGGCGCGGCAGCGCACATCGCCCCCGGCGTAAGCCTCTGCGGCAACGTCAGTGTCGGAGAGCGCACTCTTGTTGGCGTGGGCAGTTGCGCACGGCCGGGCGTCACGATCGGCAAGGATATCGTTATCGGTGCCGGAAGCGTCGTCATCCGAGACCTGATCGAACCCGGCACCTACGTCGGCAATCCGGCGCGCAGGCAGGCCTAAGGTTACATCGCCGCCGAAGTTCGGAGGTCGACGTCGGACCGGTCTTCCGCGGTCGCCTCCAGCCACTGCTGGAACATCAGGATGATCCACAGCCGATTCGGCTCGTCGACCCCGCCGCCGAGATGGGCTCGCCACAGGCGGCGTATGGGCTCGGGATTGAAGAAGCCCTCATCGCGGATCCTGCGCTCGTCGAGCAACGTCTCTGCCCAGTCGCGAAGGGGTCCCCGCAGCCAGTCTCCCAGCGGAATTCCGAAGCCCATCTTCGGGCGCTCGATCAGTTCCTTTGGCACATGCCTGTAGAGCAACTGACGCAGGATCCACTTGGTCTCGCCGCCGCGAAGACGAAAATCGAAAGGCAGCCGCCAGGCGAACTCGATTACCCGCTGGTCGAGATAGGGCACGCGGGTTTCCAGCGACACCGCCATGGCGGCGCGGTCCACCTTCACCAATATGTCGTCGGGCAGATAACCCGTTAGGTCCAGCGCCATCATGCGCTCCACGGCACTCAATGACTCCAGCGACGGCCCGTGCCCCCGTGCCGCCGATGGCGGCTCCGTCGCTCCGATCACCACCGACTCCGGTTCGCGCCAGTGCGACAGCATGCCCGCGAAAAGGTCCGCCTCCGAACTGCTGCCGAGCAACGCCGCGCCCTTGTGCACCTTGTCGCCGAGGCGATCGACCTTTGCCAGTCTGGGAAGGATCGCCCCGGCCTTGCTGCCGAAGCTGTTCCAGGCGGAAGGCGGGACTGCGGAAAGTGCCCGCGCCGCAACCGACCGCACGGACTTGGGCAGCGCCGAGATTCGGTCCCATAGCTGTGACGTATAGAGGTAGCGGTTGTAGCCTCCGAATACTTCGTCGCCACCGTCGCCGGACAGCGCCACGGTGACATGTTCTCGAGCCAGCGCGGCCACCAGATGCGTCGGGATTTGCGAGGAATCCGCGAATGGCTCGTCGTACATCTGGGGAAGACGCGGGATGACGCTGCGCGCCTCCTCTGGAGTCACGTATAGCTCGGTGTGCTCGGTACCGAGATGGCGCGCGACCGCCTTCGCATGCTTTGCTTCGTTATAATTCTTCTCGTGGAAGCCGATGGTAAAGGTCTTCACCGGTCGCGAAGCGAGCTTCTGCATCACCGCAACCACCGCCGAGGAGTCCACGCCTCCCGAGAGGAACGCGCCGAGCGGCACGTCGGAGATCATCTGTCCCTTGATCGCGGTCTCAAGAAGCTTCTCGAGCCGATCGATCGCTTCCTCTTCCCGGATCTCCAACCTGTCGGCAACGCCAGCCTCGGCCACTTCGGTTGCCGACCAATAGGTCTCGATGACCGGTTCGGCGGCGGGGTCGCGGATCGTAAGGAAGGTGCCCGGCGGAAGCTTCGAGATGCCGCGGTAGATCGAGAATGGCGCCGGGATGCAATTGTACCGCAGCAAAAGAGTGAGAGCCTGCCGATCCACCTCGCCGCGGAACGAAGGATGGCGAGCAAGCGCCTTAAGCTCGGAACCGAACAGGAACGCGCCGCCCTGGCACCCGTAGTAGAGCGGTTTTTCTCCAAGCCGATCGCGAGCGAGCGTCAGCGTCTGTTCGGCCCGGTCCCACAATGCGAGGGCGAACATCCCGGTCGAACGCTGGAGCGCTCCCCGCACCCCCCACGCTTCGATCGCAGCGAGCAGAGTCTCCGTATCGGAATGGCCGCGCCAATTATAGGCGAACCCAGCCGCCGCAAGTTCTTCGCGGACTGTCTCGTGATTATAGATTTCGCCATTGTAGATAATGACATAACGGCCGCTGTGCGAATGCATCGGCTGGTCGCCAGCCGACGAGAGGTCGAGGATCGCCAAGCGGTTGTGCGCAAAGCCGATGCGGCCCGTTTCGTCGAACCAGATGTCTGAGCGGTCGGGGCCGCGATGCAGGATGCTGCGGCACATTTCGGACAGCGTCGCCGAAACCTGCTCACGGCCACCCCAATTGCCGCCAAAAAAGCCCGCGATTCCACACATGGCGTCGCACTCTTGCCAGCATCGGTCCTGAAAAGCATCTCCTTCTTGACTTGGCGTCGCCATGGGTGGTTCACCGGCGTAGTTTCGGGGAAAGGCAGTCGCTTATGGTGCGAGGGTGGGTCGCCCGCGCGAACAAGGCTCTAAGCGGCGGCGGACTCGGCTCCTTCCTCATTCGGGCGGTTGCCGGAACTGGCGCGGTCCGAATCCTGTCGATGGTCGCGAGCTTCGCAGTCGGTGTTCAACTCGCCCGCGGCCTCGGCGTAACCGGCTACGGTTATTACGGCATCGGCCTTTCAGTCATGACGCTGTGCGGCATTCCCGGCGAAATGGGCCTGCCACGGCTCGTTACGCGCGAAGTGGCAGCGGCGGCGGTCCGGAACGACATGCCGCACCTCTTCGGAGTCATCCGCTGGACGAACATCGTCGCAATGCGGATCTCGGCGGTCATGGCGGTGGGGATCCTAATCGCAGCCGTCATCCTGGCCAAGGTCCGCCCTTCCGTCCTTCCTCTGGTCCTCGTCGCGGGAGCGCCAATCGTTCCGCTCATGGTCCTGTCCCGGCTTCGCGGAGGAGCGCTTCAGGGCCTCCACCATATCGTCCGCGGCCAGATCCCGGCGAATTTCCTTCGACCGGTTGCGCTTTCGCTCCTCATTTTCCTGAGCGTCGCCGTCGGTTTTCGGTTGGACCCGGCACTCGCGATCGGGTTGAACGCCGTTAGCGCCGGAATAGCCTTTCTGGTGGCACGGCACTGGCTCGCCCAGCGTCTGCCGAAGGAAGTCCCCGCGGAAACGGTCCGTGGCGGCGCGCACTGGCTCGCGAGCTCCATTCCGATGGCGCTTACCGACGGGATGCGCGTGCTGCAGTCCGAGCTGACGACCCTCCTGCTGGGCTTGCTGACGATCCCGGCGGAGGTGGGCTTGTTCCGGGTGTCGGCGGCCACCGCCTTTGCAGCAGCGACGCCGATCGCGGTCATCAATCACGTCGCGTTCCCTACGGTTGCGCGGCTCTATGCCGAAAAGGATTACGCGCGGCTGCAAAGAGCCGTTACCGGTCTTGCCCGCGCACAGTTCGCCGGTGTGCTTATATTGTCGCTTCCGCTGATCCTGTTTCCGGAATTCCTGCTGAACCTCGTGTTCGGGGCGGAGTTCGTATCCGCTGCGGGCGTGCTCAGGCTGCTCGCTCTCGCTCAAGTCGTGAATGCCGCCTTCGGACCAAATGTCGCCCTTCTCAACATGACCCACAACGAACGGAGCGTTACGCGGTCGATGGCAGTCGGCCTCGCAGTCAACATCGTCGCCGTTCCGCTTTTGGCGACGCGCTGGGGCGGGATGGGCGCCGCGATCGCGGTCTTTACGAGCTTGCTGGTCTGGAACGTCCTCACCTGGATCGACGGACGCCGTATCCTCGGCATCGATTCATCCCTGATGCCGGCGACAGCACGGACTTAGAGCGTGCTGATCGACGCCCTCAGAAGCGCCTACTATTACCTTCCGCAGGGCGTGCAGCGCATGGTGCTGGTCAAGCGACGACAGCCAATCTGGCTGAAGGCCGGAATTCTCTTCATCCACATCCCCAAGGCAGCGGGCACGAGCATCAACGAGGCCCTTTACGGCCGCTTCATGGGCCACGTCCGCGCGTCTGACGTCCAGCGCTGGGGCTCGGCCCGCCTGCGTTCCCTACCGTCCTTCGCCGTCACTAGAAATCCCTGGGACCGGCTCGTTTCCGCTTACCGCTTCGCCAAGGTGGGACACGGCGTCGGCGGCGCAATTCAGGCCGGAGTCTGGAAGCCGGAGCAATATCGCGTCGCCGCATTCGAGACGTTCGAGCTGTTCGTGACGCGCTGGCTCGCGAAGCGCGACCCTGCTCGGCTGGACGGCATCTTCCAGCCGCAATGCCTCTTCGTTTGCGACGAAGCGGGAAAGCCGCTCGTCGACCATGTTGGTCGAATCGAGAACTTTCAGCCAACGCTCGACTTTATCGCCGGCGTTGTCGGCAACCCGCCGAATGTAGGCCAGGCCAATCGATCCGGCGCAAATGTCGACTACCGCGACTATTACAGCCCGAAGCTGGTCAAGCAGGTGGGTGAAATGTATCGTCGCGATATCGAGATTTTCGGGTACGAGTTCTGAATGGCTCAGCGTACGGGCAAGGCAGGCCCGAATCTCTTCATCGTCGGCGCAGCCAAGTGCGGTACAACCGCCTGGCATCAATATCTTTCGGCTCATCCGGACATTTTCTTTCCGGAGCTGAAGGAGCCGAATTATTTTGCCCTGGATCTTCCGCGGATGCGGAATTTCACGTCGCTCGATGAATATGAGGAGCTGTTCTCGCGCGGGGCTTCGGCTGCCTATCGCGGCGAAGCGTCGGGCATCCACCTCTATTCCGCCGACGCGGCGCAGGCGATCCGCGAATATGATCCCAATGCCAAGATCCTGATCTTCCTTCGCGGACAGGAACATTTCCTGCCGTCCTATCATCACCAGTTGCTCTATCGCTTCGCTGAATCCATCGAGGATTTCGAAACGGCGTGGCGTCTGTCGGGCAAAAGACCGGCCGACACGATCCCGAAGACCTGCCGCGATCCCGCCCTTCTCGATTATCGCGCCCGCGCCGATTTCCGGACGCAGGTGGAGCGCTACCTCGACTCTTTGCCGAGCGACCAGGTCTTGGTCATCGACTTCGACTCCTGGACCGCCGATCCGCGGGCAGCCTATCTCAAGATCCTCGATTTCCTTGGCCTCGACGATGACGGGCGGACAAACTTCGAGCGCATCAACGAAGCCAAGGCGTTCCGCATCCAATGGCTTGGAAAGATGATCGCCCACCCGCCTCCAATCGCCAAAGCGGCGGTCGGAGTGCTGAAGAAACTGACCGGCCGAAGTGCCCTTGGAATTGCCGAGCGGGCCTCCGGAATCCTCGCAGCGCCGGGTTATTCCACCAAAATATCGGCCGAGCTTCGGGAGGAAATCCGTAGCTATTATCACGACGACAATGTCGCGCTTGCGGGACGGATCGGTAGCTGGGGTGGAACGCGCGTCCCGCCAACTGCCGCGCTTGCTGGCGCCAAAGCCTAGTGGCTCCGCGCGACAAGTCCGGCCCACGGCCGAACCTCTTCATCGTCGGCGCTCCCAAATGCGGGACGACCGCGTGGGTCGAATATCTACGCACTCATCCGGACATCTTCTTCCCGGAGATCAAGGAGCCGCATTACTTTGCGACGGACCTTCCCGGCATGCGCTGGACGGATTCGCTCGCGAAATATGAAAGCTTGTTCGAGCATGCGGGCGACAGAAAAATCGTAGGAGAGGGCTCAGTCATGTACCTCTATTCGGAGGCTGCCGCCCAAGCGATCCGCGACTATAATCCCCATTCGAAGATCCTGATTTTTCTTCGAGCGCAGGAGGATTTCCTGCCCTCGCTCCATCACCAGTATCTGTACCGCTTTTCGGAGGACATCGAGGATTTCGAGAAGGCGTGGCGTCTCTCGGGAAAGCGCTCCGCGGCGGAGATTCCGGAAAAGTGCCGCGATCCGAAGATGCTGGATTATGCAGCCATCGGCCGGTTCAACGCGCAGGTCGAGCGCTATGCGAAGCTCTTTCCCAGCGACCAAATTCATGTGGTGCAGTTCGCCGAATGGACCGCGGATGCGCGCGGCACCTTCCTGAAGATTTTGAACTTCCTCGGTGTCGACGACGACGGCCGGACTGACTTTCCACCAGTGAACGAGGCAAAGTCCCACTCGAACAAATTGCTCGGTCGCCTCGTCGCTCATCCCCCGAAATTCGCCGAAGCCATCGTCCGGATCCTGCGCAAGATCACCGGCCGAAACGCGCTCGGGCTCGGTGCCCGCGCGGCGAAGGCGATCGCTGTCCCGGGATATCGAACGACCATTCCTCCCGCACTTCGGGAGGAGATCCGGTCAACTTACAAAGACGACAACAACAAACTCAAGCGCGCGCTGGCGAAACTTGAGGGCTAGAAATCAGGCTTTCGACGCCTTCCGAAGAACGACCATTCGCTCGCTGTCGGCCACCCATTCCAGCCGCATGATGCCGCTCGCGGCTCGGCCAAGGACAGTACGAAGGATTTCGACGCCAATGTCGCGTGGCCGCTGCCTCGGCTTGGGGCTGTGGAACATGATGTCGTCGATGGATGACAGGAAGTCGGTCGATCGGAACGCATTCGGTCCGGCGATTTCGCCCGCGCGGGCATAGCGCTTGAAGAAATCCCGAGTGCTGATCGTGTCCGGCGTCGCGTGCGGCCCGCCCGTTTTTCCGCCGTACCCGTAGTCGTTCAGGTCCTCAATGAAATATAGACCGCCGGGCTTCACGCTCGGCCAAAGCATTTCCAGAGTCACCTGCTGGTGATCGGCGCGGTGGCTACCATCGTCGATGATCACGTCAAACTTCGGGTCCGGATGCGTCTTCAGGAAATTGGACAGGCTCTCATGGCTGCCCTGGTCGACGACGTAAGTTTTCACCTGCTTGTCGTCGAGCCAGGAGGCCGGATTGATGTCAATTCCAGTGATGCGCGCTTTTGGAAGATATTCTTTCCACATCTTCATCGAAGCGCCGCCGGTGTTTCCGCCGTGAACGATCTTCGCGTCCCAGTTGGGACCGGTTACGCCTAGCCCAATCTCGAGCAGGTTGATCTTCTTCTTCTTCCGGAGCGGATGCAGATAGGCCTGGTAGACGTCGACGTAATTATTGGCGCTCCACTTGGAACTGGGGCCGCGGGTGCCCTTGTCGCATGAGTAACGGTCGGCAATGTCGGCAAGCTGGATGTACGGCACCTGTGTCCCCTTCGACCGTGACGATATTCACAACGATTTGGCGATACTAGACTTTGCGCGGGGCGACTTGGATTTCGCCGCAATTACGTCCCGCCAGACAGCTTCGTAGGCGGCGGCCATCCGGTCGAGCGTGAAATTGTCCGCGATCTGCGCGCGCGCGGCTTTTCGGCGCTTCTCCCAATCGGACGGCCTTTCTATCTTTTCCTTCCACGCCTCGACGATTGCTGCTGCAAGCGTCTCCGGGTCCTTCGGCGGCGACACCCAGCCGCTCTTCCCCACCATAAGTGCGGAATCGCCGATATCGGTTACCGCATTCGGAGTGCCGGAGAGCATCGATTCCGCAACTGCGTTCGGAAATGCTTCTGCCCCGCAGCTCGCAAGTACGTGAAGGTCGAGCGCGCGTGCGACATCGTCGATGTCGGGGCGAGGACCGATCGGAACTGCAAAATCCTTGCAACCGAGCGTGTCGATTGCCTCCGCCAATGCCGCATTGTCCGGCCCAAGGCCCGCGCCGATCAACAGGCAGGTGAGCGGCACCCCCTTGTCGTGAGCGATGCGCGCCGCGCGGAGCAGGTTCGGAATGTCCTTTTGAGCATGCCAGCGAGCGATCGTCCCGATCAGGAACGTGTCGCGGCCGACACCGAGCGCCTTGCGCATCTTCTGCCGGATTTTCTCATCCGGGAAGAAGGCATCCGGGTCGTAACCGTTGTGGATCACTCCGCCGCGACCCGACGTAAAGCCGAGTTTCGCGTGGAGCTGTTCCGACTTGGTCGAGCAATTGACGATGTAATCGGGATTCCAGCCGGCCACGATCCCGCTGATGTAAGCAAGCATCTTGGAGCTCGGGCGCAGCGGCTCGAGTGAGGAACAATGAATTCCCCAGACAACCGGCTTGCCTGCGGCCTGGGCGAGAAATCCGCCGAGCAGATTGGACCGATACATCCAGCACTGAACGACGTCGGCGCCGCTCTCCCTGATGATGCGGTTTAGGCGGGCAATCCCCCTGGGAACCGCCAACGGCGATTCCATGTCGAGATGGTGCAGCTCGACACCCTTTTTCTGAAGTCGGTTGCTGTACCATTCGGGCGCGCCGATGCTCACGACGACATGTTCATTCGAACGGTCGCGCACGCTCATCCGGTAAAGCAGCGTCTCCGCTCCCCCCAGGCCCAGATTGTTGATGATATGAAGTACTCGCAAGTGCCTAACAGCCGGGGAAAGATTGGATTATCACTGGAGGTGCTTATCCCGAAGATCAGCGGCTAGGAAGGCCCGGCCATTATGGTGCCATTCAGCTTGATGCGCGGATTGCGCGCGTGATGAAAGCGACGAGGCGCGAAGTCATTGCTGGACTTGCTGCAGGCAGCTTTCTTTCGGGCTGCAAGGCGGCTGTTGCAGCGGATGCCGTCACCCCCGAATCGTTCGGGGCCAAAGGCGATGGCCGCACCAACGACACTGACGCGTTCGCCGCTATGTCGGCGCACGTGAACTCGCGTGGCGGCGGGACGATCGTCCTTCGGCCGGTCACCTACATAGTGGGCAAGCAGGCCCACACCCCTGGAGCCAATGACAAATTCGGTTTTACCCCGGCGGATATCATCCACATTTCGGGTTGTAGCGCGCCGGTCGCCATTCAGGGCAATGGCGCGAAAATTAGGTGCGCGGCTGGACTTCGCTACGGGGGATTCGACCCACAGTCCGGCCGGCCGCTCCCCGACTCCCGGGACAATCTGAAGTCGAAGAACCGGGCGGTCCCCTATCTCGGCATCATCCTCATCGAAAACTGTACCGGCAGTGTCGATATTTCAGACCTGGAAGTGGACGGCAATCTAAGTGGCCTTGTCGTCGGCGGGCGCTACGCAAGGGCAGGCTGGCAGGCAGCGGGCAGCGGAATCCGCTTGATCGGAAACAGCGGCGCGGAACGGCTATCGCGAATCCACAGCCATCATCACGCGCAAGACGGCCTTTACCTGAAGTCGACCACGGATCGGACAACTGCGACAACGGTGTCGGACTGCGTCGCCGAATATAATGGCCGGCAGGGATGCACGATCCTGGGCGGGCGAAACTACAGCTTCGAACGCTGCCGCTTTATCCGGACCGGGCGGGCGGGAATTCAGAGCCTCCCGCGCGCCGGCGTGGATATCGAGGCGGAAGGTGGCGGAACGATCCGCAACGTCGCGTTCTCCGACTGCGAATTCTCCGACAATGCTGGCTTTGCCATGGTCGCGGGGTCGGGAGATTCGGCCGACGCCACGTTCACGCGGTGCAAGTTCGTTGGCACGACCAACTGGGCGGCGTGGCCCAACAAGCCCGGCTTCCGTTTCTCCAACTGCACCTTCGTCGGCCAGATCGTCCACGTATATGGCGATCCAGACCCAGCACGCGCGGCCCAGTTCATGGATTGCACGTTCAGCGACAATCCCGCGCTTAGTCCCACTGGCCAGGTGTACGGAGGGCGTATCGAGGCGAAACCCATCGCGATCCTGACCAAAAGCCAGAATGCGCTCTTCAACCGGTGCAACTTCAATCTTGCCGGCGACATGACGCTGCCGATGTCGACGGACGTGATCTACTCGGATTGCACGATGACGCAGCGATCCCCGATGCCGTCGCGGCCGGGTGGTACCTATCTGGGAAGGACAACCATAAGCGGGAATGCCAACCTGACCGGCTCACATATTCGCGGCACCGTAACGCTCAACGGGCGCCCGCTTCCTCCAACTGCTTAGCGACCGCTGGTTTGCCCATCCATTCCGCGAAGCGCGCTCGGGCGCGGTCCGTATAGGCTTTCTTTCGGTCGGCCTTCCGTGCACGGCCCGGCGGAGGCGGCATCAGCCCGAAATTGACGTTCATCGGCTGGAATGTCTCCGCGTCGGCGCCGCCGGTGATGTGACGGAGCAGCGCACCCAGGGCAGTCTCGGAGGGAGGTGGCTCCAGCATCTCGCCGCGTAGCTCCGCAGCCGCAAACCGCGCCGCGATGAGCCCGATCGCGGCGCTTTCGACATAGCCTTCACAGCCGGTGATCTGCCCGGCGAAGCGGATATTCGGTTTGGACTTGAGCCGCAGCCGGTCGTCCAGCAGGCGCGGCGAGTTGATAAAGCTGTTGCGATGAATCCCGCCGAGCCGCGCGAACTCGGCATTTTCGAGGCCTGGAATCATGCGGAAGATCCGCACCTGCTCGCCATGCTTCAGTTTGGTCTGGAACCCGACCATGTTCCACAGGGTACCGAGCGCATTGTCCTGGCGGAGCTGGACCACAGCATAAGGCCAGCGGCCGGTCTTCGGATTGTCGAGACCCACACCCTTCATCGGACCGTATCGCAATGTCTCAGGTCCGCGCTCGGCCATCACCTCGATGGGCATGCAGCCTTCGAAATAGGGCGTGTCGCGTTCCCAATCCTTGAACTCGGTCTTCTCGCCCTCGTTCAGCGCCCGGACGAAAGCGTCATACTGCTCCTTGTCCATCGGGCAGTTGACGTAATCCTTCCCGCCTTTGTCCCAGCGCGCCGCCATCCAGGCGACATCCATGTCGATGCTGTCCCTGTGGACGATAGGGGCGATCGCATCGAAAAAGGCGAGCGCGCCCTGCCCGGTCTCGGCGGCGATAGCCTGGGCAAGAGCCGACCCAGTTAACGGACCTGTCGCGATGATCGTCGGATGTTCGGGAAGGGCGTCGATCCGTTCGCGCAGGATGGTGATGTTGGGGTGATCTTCGATCGCCTTCGTCACTTCGGCCGCGAAGCCGTCGCGATCAACTGCGAGAGCGGAGCCGGCAGGAACCCGGTGAGCGTCAGCCGACTGCATGATCAAAGAGCCGAGGTCGCGCATTTCCTGATGGAGCAGGCCTACCGCATTGTGCTCCGCATCGTCGGACCGGAAGCTGTTCGAGCAGACCATCTCGGCAAGCCGGTCAGTCTCGTGGGCAGGTGTCATGTCCCCGCCGCCGCGCATCTCGCTCAAGCGAACCTTCAGGCCCGCCTCCGCAAGCTGCCAGGCCGCTTCGGACCCCGCCAGGCCGCCACCAATGATGTGGATGTTGAAAGTCGCTTCCATCGCGCGGCTCGCAATGACGCCTGCGCGCCCCTAAATCCACCCCATGCACATATTCACCATCGGCTACGAGGGCGTGACCCAGGGCGAATTCCTTGAGGCGCTCAAGAAAGCCGGCGTCGAGCGTGTGATCGACGTTCGCGCGGTACCGAATTCCCGCCGGCCGGGATTCTCGAAGAACCTGCTTCGCAACGCGGTTGCCGAAGAGGGGATCGACTATGTCCACCTTCGCGCGCTCGGAACCCCCGCGGACGGGCGCGCCGCCGCTCGGGCAAACCGGCACGAGGAGCTGAAACGCATTTACGCGGGCCAGCTCGAGCTTCCGGAGGCCATCGCAGAGAGCGCCCAGATGGTCGAGCTGGCGAAGGAAAAGCCCAGCGCTTTGCTCTGCTACGAGCGGAACCCGACGGGCTGTCACCGCACCTTGCTGATCCGATCAGCGGCTCCCGGAGCCGAGGTCACCGACCTGTTCGCCTGAGAGCGCTTGCCCGACCAGGCGCTTGAGGTCCTCCGGCCTGGCGAGTTCGCTTCCGCAACTGAGCACTGCGGCTGCGCCCGCGGCGAGACCAACATCGAACGCCTGCTCGGCCGTCCTGCCGAGAGAGAAGCCGTAAACCATCCCGGCGAGGAAGCTGTCGCCCGCGCCGACCGCGCTGCAGGCCTCAACAGGAACTGCGGGCGCTATCTTCGCGCCGCTCTTGGTGGCGAGGATCGCGCCTTCGCGGCCGAGAGTGATCGCCACATTCTTCGCCCGTCCCTCATCGACCAGCCTGTTCGCCTCTTCGGCCAGTTCCAACGGCGACAATTTGCGTCCGGCAAAGGTTTCGAATTCGCCCCTGCTCGGCTTGATAAGGAAAAGGCCGCCGGCCTCCAGCGCCTTGCCCAACGCCGACCCGGATGTATCGAGCACGAACCGCGCCCCGCGAGCCGTCGCGCGCTTGCCAAGCTGCGCGTAGAAATCCTCCGCCATCCCCCGGGGGAGCGATCCGCTGGCGACGAAATAATCGCAGTCGATGGTCGTTGCGGCCTCGAGCACCGCGTCCGCCTCGGCCTGTGTCACCTCCGGCCCTTCCGGAACGAAGCGGAACTCATTGCCGGTCGATGTCTCGAGCACCGTGAGGCTTATCCGGCTGTCTTCACTGATTTCGATCATCCGTCGGCCGATCCCGGCCCGATCAAGCAGCTCGTCCAATACTCGCCCTGTCGGCCCGCCGCCAAGGAAGAGCGCCGTTACGTCGGCGCCGAGCTTGTCGAGGACTCGCGCGACGTTGATGCCGCCGCCGCCGGGCTCCATGGCCTCGCCTTTGGTGCGGATCTTGTGCGTGTGGCGGACCGTATCCGCCTCGCTCGAAATATCGATTGCGGGGTTGAGCGTCAGGGTGACGATCCGAGCCTTTTCGCTCAACGCCCCTCCTCCCCCACTCGCCGCGTCAGGCCGGCGGCGCGGCTTCGCCGACCAGCAGTTCCTCGATATCCGGAATTGGCCGATCGGTCATTTCCTTGTTGACCGTCAGCACGATCCGCCGCTCGGCTTCCTTGTGAAGCTTCTTGCGGAATTCGCCCAAAGCCTTGGGAGGAATGATTACCGCGAGAGCGTCGAAATCGTTGCTTAGGGCACGCCGGTTCACCTCCTCGGCCGCATCCTTTATCCAGCGGTCCTCGCCCTGCTGGTGGAAATCGACTTCATCCATTGCCGGGCGGCCGTCTCCCCAGCGCTGTCCCTGGGTCCCCGGAGCATCCGTCTTGATCTCGCGGTCCATCGGGTCGTCGCGGCGGTCATGCGATTCCGTCCTCAGATCGATCAGCTCGGAATCGCCCTGGTTGCGAAGCCACAGCACCTTTTTGCCATCGGCGACGAGGACGAGTGCTCCGTGAGGAATGGCCATTGAGGATGCTCCTTTTCGCGCTTTGAATCGTACATCAAAGCAACGCCCCCCGGCTACCGGACGTTCCCCTACTCGTCCGCTTCGGAAG
>Ga0207701_10000367_pt1 | contig 45920 bp, 38 predicted proteins | sample KBSSwiSSwithPhiX_FD_184294 | JGI IMG/M metagenome (GOLD analysis project Ga0207701, IMG submission 184294) | Switchgrass rhizosphere bulk soil microbial communities from Kellogg Biological Station, Michigan, USA, with PhiX - S5 (SPAdes) (version 2) | ecosystem: Environmental > Terrestrial >... | reverse complement strand
AGCCCAACCTCACTCAACCTCACCCAACCTCACCCAACCTCACCCAACGTCGCACACTCCCGTCAGACCCGCATCGCCGCCGGCCGGGTCTCCTGAACCACGTGCTGGACGACGGCCTTGAGATCGTTGGTCTCGCGGTAGACGCGGAGCTGGCGGTCGGCGCTGGTGCCGTTCTCGAGGATCGTGTGCACGTAGTTGACGTGCTCCCGGCTCCCCAGCTCGTCCACCACATCATCGATGAAGGCCAGCAGCTCGAGCGCGAGATCGCGCATCGGTACTTCCGACTTCTTGCCGAAGTCAATGAGCCGGCCGTCCACGCCCCAGCGCGCGGCCCGCCATTTGTTTTCTTCAATGAGCGCCCGCCGGTAGAGGCGGAAGCCCATGTTCTGGGTGTAGAGCTTGTAGAGCTTCACGACGATGGCCTGGATGACCGCCGCAATCGCCACCGTCTCCTCGGCGCGCGTTGGCACGTCGCAGACGCGGAACTCCAGCGTCCCGAAGGTCGGGTGCGGACGGATGTCCCACCAGATCTTCTTCGCGTCGTCGATGCAGTGGAGACCGACGAGCAGGTTCACGTAGTTCTCGTACTCGCTCCACGAGCCGAAGTAGTCGGGCACGCCGGTGCGCGGAAACCGCCGGAAGATCGTCGTCCGGTAGGACTTCAGCCCCGTGTCGCGGCCCATCCAGAAGGGCGAGCTTGTCGAGAGCGCCAGCACGTGCGGCAGGAAGTAGCGCGCCGCGTTCATGATGTCGATGGCGCTGGTCCGGTCGGGCATCGCCACGTGCACGTGCATGCCGAAGATGAGCAGGGAGCGGGCCAGCTGCTGCAGCTCCTCGACGATGTTCTCGTAGCGTTCACCCGGCGAGATCACCTGATCGATCCAGGACGAGAACGGGTGCGTGCCCGCGGCCGCCACCGCCAGGCCGGCGCGATCGGCCGCCGCGCACAGCTCCGAGCGGATCTTCAGCACTTCGTGCTGCAGTTGTCCGGTGTCCTCGCAGATGTTCGTGCCCAGCTCGACGATCGACTGGTGCATCTCGCGCTTCATCTGATCGCCGAGCGCGGATCCTGCCGCCAGCAACTCCGACACGTGCGAGCGCAACTCCCAGGTGTTCGGGTCGACTATCTGGAATTCTTCCTCGACGCCAATGGTGAACCGGTGCGACATGGGAGCAGTCTCGACCCGCTTCGATCCGGGTGAAAGGCAATGATACTGTGGAACCCGGCATGTACGACCACGGCGCCGGCATCGAGCTGACCGGCAACATCGTCGGCAACATCCGCCGCCTGCGCGCGGTGGAGAGTCCACAGCTCGGCAACCACCGCGACGTGCTCGTCTACCTGCCACCGTCCTACCCGGTGAGCGGCCGGCACTACCCGACCATCTACATGCACGATGGCCAGAACCTGTTCGACGCCGCCACGTCGTACGCCGGTGAGTGGCAGGTCGACGAGACGATGGAGCGCATCGCGCCGGAGGGGTTCGAGGCCATCGTGATCGCCGTGCCGAACATGGGCACCGAGCGGATCGCGGAGTACTCGCCTTTTCGCGACGCGCGCGTTGGCGGGGGAAGGGGCGACGCCTACCTCGCGTTCCTGATCGAGACGCTCAAGCCAGACGTCGATCGGAACTTCCGCACGCGCCGCGACCCCGAGCACACGGGAATCATCGGGTCATCGATGGGGGGGCTGATCAGTCTCTACGCGTTCCTGACGCGGCCCGATGTTTTCGGCTTTGCCGGCGTGATGAGCCCGTCGCTGTGGTTCGCCGGCGGCGCGATCTTCCACGTGGCCGACGCCGCCAGGCACTGGCCGGGACGCCTCTACCTGGATACGGGGACCGCGGAAGGCCGCCGTCAGGTGCGGCAGACGCGCGAGATGGTTCGGATGCTGCGCCGCCGCGCCGCGCACCCGCGTCGACAGATTCACTACGTCGAGGCCCGCGGGGCGGGGCACAACGAGATGGCGTGGGCAGCGCGCTTCGAGCGCGCGGTGCGATGGCTGCTTCCCAGGCGCCGCGTCGACATCAACTGGTAGGTGAAGAGCAGAACTGAAGTTCTGCTCCACTGGTGTCACTGCAATGTCGCCGTATCACCATCCGGTGTCACTGCAATGTCGCGTATCACCATCACTGACACCAGTGGCACAGGACTTTAGTCCTGTGCTTCACTGCACCGCGACGTCACCCGCGTATGCAATCAACCGCTGCAGGATCGACGGCACCGCCGGGGCGATCAGCGCCGCCGCAGAGACGCCCGCGGGCATGCCGACCACCGCGCGCAACACACGATTCACGCGAAGCTTCACGCCAAGCTCTCGACTGCGCTGCTCGCCCAGCTGGTCCTCTGAATCAGCCTTTCCGTCCAACACTGCGAGCGCAGCCGCGGCGGCGAGCTCTCCGCCGCGCATGGCGATGCGAAGGCCGTCGCCGGTCATCGGATCGATGAAGCCGGCGGCGTCTCCCGCCAGCAGAAGGCCCGGCAGGCCGGCACCCGTCGTCTCGACGGCGAGCGGCCCGAGCACGCTGGCCTGCGTCACGCGGCGTGCCGTGGCAAATCTCTGGGACAACTGCGAGTCGCTGCGCAACCGGTCCTCGAGTGCGGCCGCGGGATTCCGCATCACGGCCCTGGCGGCCACTTCGGGCAGAACGAGACAGGCATTCGTGAGACCGCCGGGCACGGCCGCCACACCGATGTAGGCGTCGCGCCGCACGTGCATCTCGCCCAGCGGGGTGAGGCCGCCGACGCCCTCGAAATAGGCACCGATTGCCCATCGTCGCGGCCGCGCGGGGTGTCGCGCGAGGCCCAGTTGGAATGCGAGGCCCGAATGACGGCCGTCTGCGGCCATGACGACGGGCGCTCGCCGCGCGAGGCTGCCGGCCTTCTGCCCCGCCGCGACGACGCCACGAACCGTCCGTGAGCGACCCGTGCCGTCCACCACCGGCCCGACGACCCGAACGCCCTGCTCCACTCGAGCCCCGGACGCGATCGCGGCCTCCAGCAGCAACAGATCGAAGTCGCGCCGCAGGATGCTGCGGCCCAGAACTCCGTCGGGATACCGGCCCTCGACAGTGGCGCCACCCGGCCCGGTGAGCAGCATGCCTTCAACCGGCAACCCGCGCGCGGCGACGGCCTGGTCGAGGCCATGTCGCGCCAGCAGACCAATCGCGCCGGGGTTCAGCGAGTCGCCGCACATCTTGTCGCGCGGAAACACCGCGCGATCGAGGATGCGCACGCGCGCCCCGGCCCGCCCCAGCACGATCGCCGCGATCGCCCCGGCCGGTCCCGCGCCGACGACGATTACATCGTCAGGCATTGACGGCGCCGAGCACGATGGCGCTGTTCTTCGACCCGAAGCCAAGGCAGTTGCAGAGCGCTGCCGCGGGCCGTGCCGCGCGTCCAACGCCGGGCAGGTAGTCCATCGTGCACGCCGGATCCTGATCCGTGAGGTTGGCCGTCGGCGGCAGGAAGCCTCGTGCCAGCGCGAGCGCCGTGGCGACGATCCCGGCAGCGCCGCTGGCGCCTTGAGGATGGCCGATCATCGACTTGGTGGACGAGCCCGGAAGACGTTCCGCGTGACAGCCAAAAGCCAGGCGCGTGCACCGCGCTTCGATCGCGTCGTTCAGCTGCGTAGACGTGCCGTGGTAGTTGACGTAGCCGATCTCCTCCACGGCGCGGCCCGACTTCTCCACGGCGCCTCGCATGGCCGCGACGATCTCGGTGCCATCGGGGTCCATCTGCACGCGGTGGTACGCGTCGCACGTCGAGTGGTAGCCCTCGACCGTCGCGTAGATGCGGGCACCCCGCGCTCTCGCGCGGTCCTCTCGTTCGACGACGTACATCCAGGCCCCTTCACCCAGGACGAACCCGTCGCGTCCGCGATCGAAGGGCCTCGACGCTTCCGACGGCCGATCGTTGTAGCGCGTGGAGACCGCGCGCATCCGCGAGAAGCCGAAGATCATACCCGGCGTGACGCAGCCATCGGCGCCGCCGCTCAGCAGCACGTCGGCTTCACCCGATCGGATCAGCCGTGCCGCGTAGCCCAGGGCGTCGGTTGAACTGGTGCAGCCCGTGGACAGCACGTGGCTGATGCCGCGCAGGCCCAGCGAGATCGACAGCTCGCTCGAGAGCATCCCGACGATGCCGACGGCGATGGCGTAGGGCGTGACGTGACGGCCGCCGTTGGTGAAGAAGTCGCGATACTGCGCCTCGCCGACGTCGATGCCGCCGCCACCGCTGCCGATGATGACGCCCGCGCCGGGCTCGTCCACGCGCAGCCCCGCGTCGTTCCACGCCTCGCGCGCGGCAATCACGCCCAGCAGCGCTGCGCGCGAGTAGCGTTTCGGATCGGCCCTCGACTCGTGGCCGTTCTGGTGTTCACCGTCGAGCGGCTGTGCCTGATCGATCGTGACCGGCGGCACGGGCGCGGCCACCTGGCACGGGTAGGACGAGACGTCGAACTCGGTGACCGCGCGCGTGCCGGACACCCCACGGCGCACGTTCTCCCAGAAGCACTCGCGACCGACGCCGAACGTGGAGACGACCCCGATGCCGGAGATCACGACCCGAGGTGCGCCCATGTGGTCACTATAATACCGGCCGGATGACGACCAGCCAGGTCAGCACGACTCGCACGGCCATTGCCTGGGCGGGCGGTGTCGCGTTCGCCGTCTCCCTTCTGTGGTGCTTTCTCGCGATTCTGTTCGGGATGCCCGAAAGCGGCGCGCCAGGCACTCCGGCATTTACGTCAGCCGTAAGCAACTTCGCCCTCTTCACGCTGTTCGCTGTGCACCACAGCCTGTTCGCGCGCACCGGCATCAAGCGCTGGATCACGTCGCACGTGCCGCCTGAGCTCGAACGCTCGACCTACGTCTGGATTTCGAGCCTGCTGCTGATCCTCGTGTGCGTCGCCTGGCGGCCGCTTCCCGGGCTCGCGTACGTGCACTACGGGGCAGCGGCCATCGCGCACTGGCTGATCGTGCTCGCGGGCTTCTGGCTGACGTTCCGATCGGCCAGTGTCCTGGATCCGCTGGTGCTCGCGGGTATCAGGCAGGCCAACCGGCAGGAGTTCACCTCCGAGTTCAAGCTCATAGGGCCGTACTACCTCGTGCGGCACCCGATCTATCTGGGCTGGCTGCTGATCGTGTTCGGTGCGCCGGAGATGACCTGGACGCGCTTCGAGTTCGCCGTCGTCAGCTGCGCCTACCTGGTGTTCGCGATTCCGTTCGAGGAGCGGTCGCTGGTGGACGCGTTCGGGGAGACGTACCGCGACTACCAGAAACGGGTGAGGTGGAAGTTAATACCTTACCTGTGGTGACCCGTGCTTGGTGCTGGGTGCTACGTGCCAGGTGCGGTGCTAAGTGCCAGGTGCTTGGTGCGGTGCCCAGTGCTGAGGACCGTAGGGCCGAACTCTAGTTCGGCCCTACGTACGCCAACTACCACGTGAGCGAACTACCGCACCGCACCTGGCACGAGGCACGAAGCACCGCACCAGGCACGCAGCTCGCAGCACCCAGCACGGACAGCGCAGAGTGCTATTCGCTCCCAACGATGCCGAGCGGCGCGGTGGTCTTCCACTTGCCGCGCGTGAAATCCGGGAAGTCCTGCGGACGGCTGCGATCGGCGACCGAACGCTCCGTCAGGTCGCAGACGACGCTCAGCGCAGCGGCATCGTAGACGTTCATGTCGGCCGGCACGCCCGCGCGCAGGCACTCGATGAAGCGGTAGTCCTCGAGGAAGTCCATGCCTCCGTGGCCGCGCGTGGCCTTCTTGGCTTTCTCCGACTTCCACAGCGGGTGCTCGTACTCCTCGTAGTACTTGTCGAGGGTCTCCCACTCGTCGTTCGGACTGCGTCCCTCGATGTGGATGCGATCTGGCCAGCCGGAGAGCAGACCCTTCGTGCCCTGGACCTCGTTGATGCGGCTGTACGGCCGCGGGTCGTCGGTGTTGTTGATCAGGTAAATCGTCTGTCCCTTCACCGTCTTGATCAGGCTGACGTTCACGTCGCCGAGCTTGTAGACCTCTTTCTTGCGCGGATCGTCGGCGGGCAGCTTCTCGTCGTTCCAGAGACGCAGGCCGCGCGAAGGGCTGCTCATCGAGACGAGGTACTCGAACTGGTTGCCGCGGTTGATGTCGAAGCACTGCGCGACGGGCCCGAGCCCGTGCGTCGGGTACAGGTTGCCGTTGCGCTTGACGGCGTGGGCGCGCCGCCAGAGGCCCTCGCCCTCCTTCGAGAACTTGATTCCCCGCAGGTCGTGCAGGTAGCCGCACTCGGCGTGCAGGAGCTCACCGAGCATGCCCTTGCGCACCAGCATCAGCGCCAGCATCTCGCGCCGGTCGTAGCAGCAGTTCTCCATCATCACCGCGTGCTTCTTGTATTTCTCGGCCGCTTCGACGAGCGCCCAGCAGTCGTCCACGCGATACGCCGCCGGCACTTCCGTGGCCGCGTGCTTGCCGGTCTTGAGGGCGGCCAGCATCACGGGCACGTGCCATTCCCACGGCGTGGCGTTGAAGACCAGGTCGAGCTGCTCTTCGCCGCACATCCGCTCGAAATCGCGGTCGCCCTTCGTGTAGAGCGTCGGGCTGGGCTGGCCGGCGTCCACCACCTTCTTTCGCGCGCGCTCGGCGTGCGCGGGATCGATATCGCAGACCGCCTTCAGCTCGACGCCCTCGAGCGCGAGGTAATTCTCGAGGTGCACCGTGCCCATGCCGCCGACGCCAACAAAGCCGACCCGCACGCGATCGAGCGGGGGCGCCGAGAAGAGCAGCGTGTCAGGGGCGGCCTGCGCCGGGCCGGCAGCGGCTTCGCCGGAAGTGACGGCGGCCGCGCCAAGGGTGGCAGCCGTGGCCTTCAGAAAATCGCGTCGTGATGTGGAGTCCATGGTCATCTCCGTCAATGCACGCCCGAGCTGATGCTCGGGCCTACGAAGTCCCGCTCTAGACGTTCCCGCCGCGCTCGTCGTCCTGCAGAAACACGAGCGACTGATGGGACGGCACCTCGAACCGGGTCCGGCACGTCAGGCAGTGCACGACGTCGTCCACCCGGATCATGTAATCGCGCAGTTTCGCGTACAGCGCGCGGTCGCGTTCGTCGGCTCCCGGTGGAATCTTGTTCTTCTTGATCCGCCGCACCCACTTCATCTGGTAGTCGTTCTTCCGGTGGCAGCGTGGACAGGTCAGCGGCGTGGCGCGGGTCTCCGTCTTCTCGGTGAAGAAGTCCCGCTCGTTGAGAGCCATCTCGAAAGGATACTTCAGCTTTGCCCGTTTGACGGTGCCTTCCGACATTGGGTCAAATAGCACAGCTCCATGGCTGACCGACCGACGACCGACATCCCCTCGTCGCTTCCAGTGCTGCCCCTGCGGGAAACCGTCGCGTTCCCCCTGAGCGTGATGCCGCTCGCCGTGAACCGCCCGGTGTCGATGGACGCGGTGAACCGCGCGCTCTCGGGCGATCGCATGGTATTCCTCGCCCTGCAGGCGTCGAACGTCGAGGACCCGGAGCCGGCCGACGTCCGGCTCGTCGGCACCGTCGGCATCATCCGCCAGATGGCCCGCGCCGCCGGCGGGATTCAGATCATCATCGAGGGCCTGCAGCGCGCCAGGGCCGACAGCATCAGCCGCTCCGAGCAGACGATGACGGCCCGGATCAGCCCGATGCCCGAGCACGCGGACGGCTCGCTGGAAGTGGACGCCTACGTCCGCCGCCTGCAGGAGCAGGTGGACCGCGCGCTGTCGCTCAGCAGCGGCCTGTCGCAGGAACTGCGAGGCGTCGTCGCCAGCATCGACGATCCGCTGCGCCTGGTCTACCTGCTGGCGTCGCTGCTCGACATGCCGTCGGCCGAAAAGCAGGCCGTTCTCGAGGCGGATCCCCTGATCGCCAAGCTCGAAGCCGTCTCGAAGGCGCTGGCTCGCGAGATTGCGCTGCTGGAGGTGAAAGGCAAGATCGAATCGCAGGCGCAGCAGGAGATGACCGACGCGCAGCGGCAGTACTTCCTGCGTCAGCAGCTCAAGGCGATCCAGACGGAGCTCGGCGAAGGAGAGGCCGACGAGATCAAGCTGCTGCGAGAGAAAGTGGCCGCCGCGAATCTGCCGGAACACGTCCAGCTGGCCGCCGACCGCGAGCTGGACCGCCTCGCGCGTATGAACTCCGCGTCGCCTGACTACCAGATGACGCGGACGTACCTCGACTGGCTCGTCGAGGTGCCGTGGAGCGTGACCACGGAGGATCGGCTCAATCCGGTGGAAGCTCGCCGTGTGCTCGACGAAGATCACTACGACCTCGAAAAGGTCAAGGAGCGCATCGTCGAATACCTGGCCGTCCGGAAGCTGAAGGGCGACATGAAGGGGCCGATTCTCTGTTTCGTCGGCCCGCCCGGCGTCGGCAAGACGTCGCTCGGCCAGTCGATCGCGCGCGCGATGAACCGCAAGTTCGTGCGGCTCTCGCTCGGCGGCGTGCGCGATGAAGCCGAAATCCGCGGGCACCGGCGGACGTACATCGGCGCGCTGCCCGGCCGCATCGTGCAGGCGATGAAGCAGGCCGGCGCGATGAACCCGGTGTTCATGCTCGACGAGACCGACAAGCTCGCCGCCGGGTTCCAGGGGGACCCCGCCGCTGCCCTGCTCGAGGTGCTCGACCCCGCGCAGAATCACTCGTTCCGCGACCACTACCTGGAAGTGACGCTCGATCTCTCGCGCGTGCTGTTCATCGCGACGGCGAATCAGCTCGACACGCTGCACCCGGCACTGCTCGACCGCATGGAGATCATCTCGCTGCCCGGCTACACCGAAGAGGACAAGCGCCACATCGCGCGCACTTACCTGCTGCCGCGGCAGATTCGAGAGCATGGCCTGCCCGGTGGCGCGCTCGACTTGACCGACGAGGCGCTGCGCGCCGTCATTGGCCAATACACCCGCGAGGCGGGAGTACGTGGCCTGGAGCGGCAGCTCGCCGCCATCTCACGCAAAGTGGCGGCTCGGATCGCCATGCAGGGCGTGAGCGAGGCCGGCAGCGGCGCGCCGCCCACCCTCGTCGATGCCGCGCATCTCTCCGAATATCTCGGCCGGCCGCGGTTCCATCGCGAGACGGTGTTCCGGACGTCCCGGCCCGGCGTGGCCACCGGCGTTGCGTGGACGGAAGCCGGTGGCGACGTGCTGTTCGTCGAAGCCACGCTGCTGCCCGGCGGCGCCCAGCAGGTGATCCTGACCGGCCAGCTCGGCGAGGTGATGCAGGAATCGGCGCGAGCGGCGCTCAGCCACATTCGGGCGAACAGCCGTACGCTGGGCATTCCCGAGGACTTCATGTCCCACCGGGACCTGCACATCCACGTGCCCGCCGGCGCGATTCCCAAGGACGGCCCTTCCGCGGGCGTGACGATGGCCACGGCGATCCTGTCTGCGATCAAGAACGAGCCGACGCGCGAAGACGTGGCGATGACGGGTGAAATCACGCTCTCGGGCCTCGTGCTGCCCGTCGGGGGCATCCGCGAAAAGGCGCTCGCCGCCCGCCGGCACGGCATCCACACGTTCATCCTGCCGGCGCTCAACCTGTCCGACCTCGACGAGCTGCCGGAGGGCCTCAAGAAGGACCTCACCTTCGTGCCCGTGGAGACGATCGAGGAAGTGTTGCGCGTCGCGTTCGCGCACGCCGAACAGCCGGCGCGATGATCGCCTTTTACGTCTCGGGCCACGGCTTCGGGCACGCCTCTCGAGACATCGAGGTGTTGAACGAGCTGGGCCGGAGGCGGCCGGAGATCGGCGTTGTGCTGCGAACGTCGGCACCGCGCTGGATTTTCGACCTCACGCTCAAGCGCCCGGTGGACTGGCGTCCGCGCGAGAGCGACACGGGCGTCGTCCAGATCGACAGCCTCAGCCTCGACGCGCCGGAGACGATTCGCCGGGCCGAGAAATTCCATCGCGACCTCGATCAGGACGCCGCCGAGGAGGCAGCGTGGCTCCGCCGGGAAGGGATCAGGCTCGTCGTCGGCGACATCCCGCCGCTCGCGTTCGCGGCCGCGGCCCGCGCGGGGATTCCGGCAATCGCACTGGGTAACTTCACCTGGGACTGGATTTACGCGGGGTATCAGGACCAGCTTGCGGTTGGCAGCACGCTGATTTCGAAAATACGCGAGGCCTACAGCCAGGCGGTTCTTGCGCTGCGCCTGCCGATGTCCGGCGGCTTCGACATGTTCCGGGAGGTCGCCGATCTTCCGTTCATCGCGCGGCGCTCGCGCAGGCGGCCGTCGGAGACCCGTCGGCACCTGAACCTGCCCGACGATCAGCCGCTCGTGCTGCTGTCGTTCGGCGGCTACGGCCTCTCCCGGATCGACCTGACGAAGCTGCGCGACCTGGTTGGCTACACCCTGGTGGTGACGTCGGACGTGACGGCCAACCGCCGCGACGACATGCCGGCCAGCGTGACTCGGATGCTGCTGCCGCACGGCGTCGAGATGCTCGACGAGAAGGCGCTGTACGCCGCGGGTTATCGCTACGAGGACCTCGTCGCCGCCGTGGACATCGTCGTCACGAAGCCCGGCTACGGGATCATCGCCGAGTGCGTGGCGAACGACAGCGCGATTCTGTACACGTCACGCGGGCATTTCCCGGAGTACGAAGTGCTGGTGCGCGAGATGCCGCGCTGGCTGCGATGCGTGTTCATCTCGAACGAAGATCTCCTGGGAGGCCGCTGGCAGGAAGCGCTGGACCGGGTCCGCGATCAGCCGGCGGCGCCAGAGCGGATCGGCACCGACGGCGCCGAGCGCGCAGCGGATCAGATTCTTGGATATTGCTCGTGAGACCTGTGGAGCAGAACTTCAGTTCTGCTCATCAGCGATGCTGTCACTGATGCGCGGTGACTCCTGAAGCACAGGACTAAAGTCCTGTGCCACAGGTGAGCTGCCTCAATCCTTGATGCAGGTGACCAGCGACCAGATGCGCGGGATATTGACCTTCTCGATGGACACCGGCGTCAGGCCCGCCTGCGCGAGGAAAGCCGGCAGGTCGAGGTCCGACTTGAAGCCGATGTGAACCGTGAAGGGCGAGATGAGGCGCTCGGCCCACGAGAGCAGCGGGTTCGCGCTGCGGAAGTGATTCAGGATGATGATGCGACCGCCCGGCCTGCACACCCGTCGCATTTCGGAGACGACTGCCACCGGATCGGGCACCACGCTCACCAGGTACGGCGCGTAGACGATGTCGAACGAGTCGTCTGGGAAGGTCAGCGCCGAGGCGTCCATCTGAAGGACGCGGACGTTGCGCAGGCCGTTCTTCGCCACGCGCTCGTGCGCCTTCTCCAGCATCGAGTCCGACAGGTCGATTCCGGTGACGCTGCAATCGCGGGGATACAGCGCGAGGTTGATCCCTGTGCCGACGCCGACTTCGAGCACGCGGTCGCCCGACCCGATGGCCATCCGCTGCAGCGCCTGCAGGCGGCCTGGGTGGAGCGTGGGCCCGAAGATGATGTCGTAGACCGACGCCAGCTTCTCGTAGACGCCGGCGACGAAATCCGTTTCAACGGCCGTGACCGACAGAGCCCGGGTGGCGACGTCGGCGGCCAGATAATCGTCTTCTCGCCCGCCCTCGTTCCTGCTGAACAAGGCCATTCGTGCGATCTCCTTTGGAGGCCGCCGGTCGGACCAACGGCCCGGGCGGCAGACGTTTGGACTATACCTTCGCGGAAACGCCCGCGACAACCATTATCGGCGCCGGCGGGTCAGGCCGGCTCCGGCTAGCCTTCGAGAACCGCAAGAATTCCGGCAGGAGGGCCTGCCACTTGCAGGCCTTGCACACGGGTTCGCACGGCCTCGGCCAGTTCGCGTGCAATCAGCACGCCCTCATCACAAGCTGTGCCTGCCGCGTCCGCGCGCCGCATGCGCGCGATCAGGGCCTCGGGCACCCGGAGGTTGGGCACTTCGTTGGCGAGATATTCAGCGTGCAACAGGCTCTCGAACGGCCGGATTGCCGCGATAATCGGCACGCGCACGTGATCCACGCGGCGCAGGAACTCGTCGAGCGCCTCGAGGTCGTAGATCGGCGTCGTGACCGCGTATTCCGCGCCCGCCTGCACTTTGTATTCGAAGCGCCGCACCTCGTCGTCGAGCCGCGGTGAGGTGGGATTCGCCACCACGCCGATCAGGAACGCCGTAGGGTCGCCGATCGGCTGACCGCCGACGTCCCGCCCGTGGTTCAGCCGCGAGACGACGTTGGTCAGGCCAATGGAGTCGACGTCGAATACCAGCGTCGCGTCCGAGTAGTCACCGCGCTTGCGGGGATCGCCGGTGAACAGGATCAGGTTGCGGACGCCGATCGCGTGCGCGCCCAGCAGATCCGACTGAATTCCGAGCAAGTAGCGGTCGCGGCAGGAATACTGCAACGCCGGCTCGAGGCCCGCCGCCTGCTGGACGAGCACCGCCAGCGAGAGCGCGCTCATCCGTGCGCCGCTGCGCAGCCCGTCGCTGACGGTCACCAGATCGACGCCGCGCGCGGCGAAGCGGCGCGCATCCGCGATCGCCGCCGCCGCGTCGTGCCCCTTGGGCGGCTCCAGCTCGACGGCGACCACTCGCCGCCCTTCCTGCAGCGCGCGGCCGAGTGACGACTTCTCCGCTTGCGGGACCGGTTGGGCATCCGCCGACGCGGCATCCACCGCGGCGCCAGCCGGCGACACGACGCGCTGCGCCGAGGGCGAGAGCCCCTGCACCGCGAGCCGGATCTGCCGGATGTGCTCGGGCGTGGTCCCGCAGCAGCCGCCCACCAGGCGGACGCCGCGCTGCACGAACCTGCGCGCGTACGACGCCATGTATTCGGGCGACGACAGGTAGATGTTGCGGCCCTCGATGTCGCGCGGCTTGCCGGCGTTGGGCTGTGCCGACAGGCGGCGATCCGTCGCGCGGCCCATCCGCTCGATTGTCTCGAGCATCGGCGCGGGGCCGACACTGCAGTTGACGCCGATGACGGCCACGCCTTCGCGATTCAGCTCCGGCACGAACTGCTCAGGCGGCGTGCCGTCGAGGCTGTTGCCGTCCTCCTCGGTCGTCATCTGCGCGACGATGGGCAGATCGCAGACCGCGCGAACGGCGGAAATCGCCGCCCGGATCTCGTTCACGTCACGAAACGTCTCGAGGATGAACAGGTCCACGCCGCCTTCGAGGAGCGCTTCGGCCTGCTCCCGGAAGCACGCTTCCGCCTCGTCGATGCCGAGGCGGCCCCAGGGCTCGATGCGGATGCCGAGCGGCCCGATCGCGCCGGCCACGTAGACGGCGTCGCGCGTGGCCTGACGCGCGATTCGCGCGCCGGCGGCATTGATCTCGCGGAGCTTGTCGCCAAGGCCGAAAGCGTCGAGCTTGACGCGGTTGGCGCCGAACGTATTCGTCTCGATGACGTCGGCGCCCGCGCGGACGTACTCCTTGTGGACCTCCCCCACCAGGTCGGGCTGCGTGAGGTTCAGCGCGTCGAAGGAGCGGTTGATGAACACGCCCTTCGCGTACAGCATCGTCCCCATCGCCCCATCGCAGACGAGGACTCGCGAGTCGAGCGCGTCGAGGAATGTCGGTTTCAAGTGGCTGTGCTACAGGGCAGAACTGAAGTTCTGCCCCACGTGTGACGCTCTAATGTGCAGGAGAACTCCAGCGCGGGCTCCGATGCGGAGCAGAACTGGAGTGCGGCTCCCAATGTGGAGCAGAACCTTAGTTCTGCTTCTGTCCCTGGGCCACGGGCGGCCTGGCGCCCGCCGGAGGCGGCACGAGCATCTCGGTCTTGTCCCAGATGAAGTCCTTGTTGCTGTAGACGGCCGTCTCGTAGTCCTTGCCCATGAATATCGCCGACACCGGGCAGGCCTCTTCGCAGTAGCCGCAGAAGATGCAGCGGGTCTTGTGGATCTGGTAGACCTTGGCGTAGCGTGGGCCGGCCAGCACCGAGCCGTCGTTTTCAGCCGCTTCGAGGTAGATCGCGTCGGCCGGGCACGCCACGGCGCACAGGCCGCAGGCCACGCACTTCTCGAGCCCGTTTTCGTCCCGCATCAGCACCTGCTTGCCGCGGAACTTGGGGAACATCGGGACCTTCTCGTCCGGATAGTTCACCGTGATGGGCTTGCGGAAGATGTGCTTGAAGGTCGTGGCAAAGCCCGTGACGATCTCACGAATCATTGAGTTCTCCCGGCCTAAACCTCTCAATCATAACATCTTGTCGAGCTACAATACCAAGCAGTGGAACCCCGCATTCTGTCGCCGGACCAGTTCCTCCTGACGACCCTGGTGTTCAAGCTCGCCGTCATGGCGCTGCTTGCCACCATGCTGGTGCGCTTCCGGCGATTTCGACACATCCTCATCTTCGAACGGCGCGACTTCCAGGATCGACTGATCCTCTCGCTCTCGCTCGGCGTGCCGCTGACTTTCGGCATCGCCTCGCGCATCCTGCTGCATTACTACGCCGCCGACCTGACGCTCGAAGGCGCGTTTCTCGTCGGCCTGGTCGCCGGGCCGTACTCCGGCGCCATCGTCGGCGGACTGACGTCCGTGCCGGCTCTCATCGCGGGCGAGTGGGGCGCGCTGCCGTTCGCTGTCGGCTGCGGGTTTGCCGGAGGCGGCCTGCGCGAGCTGTGCCCGAAGGAAGCCATCTGGTATTTCTCGCCGTTTGTCTTCTCCGCGCTCCCACGCCGCATCTGGCAGATGGCGCGGCGCCTGCAGGTGGACTGGCAGATCATCCTGGTGGTGGCCCCCATCGGGCTGGAGCTGATCCGGCAGGCGGTCGGCGCGCGCTTCCCCAATCGTCTGTTCTACCTGCCAGCACCGTCACCGACGTTCTTCGTCCTGGTACTCGTGGCTACGGTGCTCTGCGTCGCGACGCCGATCAAGATCTGGAACAACGCGCGGATCGAGCACCGGCTCCACGAGCAGGAGAACCTGCTGCTCGCGGCGAAGATCTCGGCGCTCGCCTCGCAGATCAACCCGCACTTCCTGTTCAACACGCTGACGTCGATCTCCTCGCTCATCCGCTCGCAGCCCGAGACGGCGCGCATGGTGGTCCACCGGCTGTCGGCGCTGCTCCGCCGCCGGCTGCGCGATCCGAATCACTTCGTCACGCTGCGTGAGGAGATCGAGGCCGTGCAGGACTACCTCGACATCGAGACGATCCGCTTCGGGCCGCAGCTGCGGGTGCGCATGGAGATTGACGAGGCCACGCTGGACGTGCAGGTGCCCAGCATGATCCTGCAGCCGCTGGTCGAGAACTGCATCAAGCACGGGCTCTCGCGGAAGGTCGGCGGCGGCACCATCACCATCTGCACGCGTCCGAGCGATGAGGGCGCGGTGGTCCAGGTCTCTGACGACGGGCTTGGCATGTCCGAGGATCGGCTGGACACGGCCTTCTCCGACGGCATCGGCCTCAGCAACGTCAACGAACGGCTGCGCGTGATCTACGGCGCGCGATCCTCGCTGAAGCTGTCGAGCACGATCGGCCGCGGCACCACGGTGCAGCTCGAGATCCCGGACGGCGTTGCGGAGGAGCGGGCCAGTGCCTGAGCGCCTGCTCCGCGCCGTCGTGGTGGACGACGAGCAGCTCGCACGGGAAGAGCTGTGCTACGCGCTCGACGAAGTGGGCGGCGTGGAGGTGGTAGCGCAGGCCGGCAACGGCCTCGAAGCGCTCGACGCCATTGGCCGTCACACGCCGGATCTCGTGTTCCTGGACATCCAGATGCCGGGGCTGACCGGCTTCGAGGTCGCCCGGAAGCTGGTGGATCGGGATCCGCCCGTCACCGTCATTTTCGTGACCGCCTTCGACCAGCATGCCATCGAGGCGTTCGAGGTGAATGCGGTCGATTACCTGTTGAAGCCGATAGACGGGGCAAGGGTCGAAACCGCCGTGCAGAGGGCCCGGCGGCGGGTGGGGCCGGAAGGGCCGCTGAACGACCGGCTCGAACGCATCGTCCAACTGGTGGAGGGCCGGAAAGGCCGGCCCGAGCAGGTGGCCGTAAAGGCCGGGGAACGGTTCCTGCTCCTACAGGCCGAGGACATCATTTTTGCCTCGATGGCGGATGACTCGATTACTATTGTGGCTGGGCACGTCTCCGGCACGTGCAATTTCAGGACACTCGATGAACTGCAGGCGCGGCTGGACCCCGAGGTCTTCTGGCGGGTCCATCGGTCGCACCTTGTGAACATCAACAAGATCAAGGAGATAGTCCCCTGGTTCAGCAGGAATTACATCCTTCGGATGAAGGACGCGAAGGCCACGGAGATTCCCGTCAGCCGGTCGCAGACCCGCCGGTTGCGGGAGTACCTGAAGCTGTAACGGCTGCCCTCTCGGCAGACGACGATACGCCCGTCGAGGTGCACGCCGCGCCGCCTCCCGAGACCCACCCGGCGCCGGCTGTGACGCAGCGCGGCGCGATCCAGCTCGCCCAGGTCCGCGACGAGCTCGTCGTCTGGATGAAGACACTCGTGTCGGCGGCGATCTACGCCACGCTCATCGTCACGTTCATCGCACAGGTGGCACGCGTCGAGGGCCAGAGCATGGCGCCGACGCTGGCCGATCAGGATCGGCTCATCGTGAACAAGCTCGCCTACCGGCTGGCGGATCCGCGCCGCGGCGACATCGTGATGCTCTACTACCCGATCAATCCGGAGAAGTCGTTCGTCAAGCGCGTCATCGCCGAGGAGAACGACGTCGTCCGGATCGTGGACGGCAAGGTCTACGTGAACGACGTGCCACTGCGCGACGACTACGTGCCGCCGGAATACCGGAGCCACGACGACTACGGCCCGACCGTCGTGCAGGAAGGCTACTACTTCGTGATGGGCGACCACCGGAACAACAGCTCGGACAGCCGGCACTGGGGCATGGTGCCAAAGAAGTACATCATCGGTAAGGTCCAAATCCGGTGGTGGCCGGTTCCGACAGCCCGCATCTTCTAGCAGTTTCAGCGGCGGCGGTCTCGGCGCGCTACCGAGCCGTCACCGCTGTACTCGTCTGGGTTCTTTTCCTCAATCTCGCCGTCGCGATCGCGAAGCTGGCGCTCGGGTACCTCATCGGCGCCGTCAGCATCGTCTCCGATGGCCTGCACTCTCTGACCGATTCGTTCTCCAACGTCGCGGCGCTCGTGGGCGTGCGTATCGCCCGCAAGCCGCCCGACAAGGATCATCCGTACGGCCATCGCAAGTTCGAGACGCTGTCGGCCGCCGCCATCGCCGCTTTTCTCCTGGTGGTAATGATCGAGGTCGGGCGGGCGGCCTGGCAACGCTTCCAGCACGGTGGTGGACCGGAGGTCACCGCCTGGTCCTTCGGCGTCATGCTGGCGACGATCGCGGTGAACATCCTGGTGGCGACCTACGAGCGCCGCGCGGGACAACGGCTGTCGAGCGAGGTGCTGCTGGCCGACTCCATGCACACCCGCAGCGACGTGCTGGTATCGATCACGGTCATCCTCGCCCTGTTCGGCGCGCGGCTTGGTTACCCGTTGCTCGATCCTGTGGCCGCGCTCGTCGTGGTGGGGTTCATCGGCCATGCGGCCTGGGAGATCACGAAGTCCACGACGGATGTTCTCGGCGATCGCATTGCGATCCCGGAAGACGAAGTGCGCGAGGTGGTGATGACGGTGCCACGAGTCATGGGCTGCCACGAAATCCGGACGCGCGGATCGGCCGACTTCGTGTTCCTGGACCTGCATATCTGGATGGCGGCGGAGACGCCGCTCAACGAGGCGCACGCGATCTCGCACGAGGTGAAGGATCGCCTGATGACGCGCTTCCCGCAGATCGGTGACGCGATCATCCACCTCGAGCCGCCGCCGAGACGGGGAGACCCGCGCGCCTGACGTCCGCCACGGAGAACTTCGCCACGGAGACGTGGAGAACCGAGAGACGATCAATTCTTCGCCACGGAGACGCGGAGAGCACGGAGGGCGGTCAGGCGGTGTAGTAAGTGAACGTCCGTCGCTCGATCTCGTAGTGTTGCATGGTCCCGGTTTCCTGCAGAGATCCTACGCGCTCGATCCAATTGCCGCGATCGTCGTACAGGTAATCGAACCGGAAGTGGCGCTCGGTTGGCGCATCTTCTCGCCGGGCGATGCGCCCTGCCTCGTCGAGTCCAAGGCTGGCCCCTTGAGCGTATTCGACGCGCTCCACGATGTTTCCGCTCGCGTCGTACGCGAGCGCGGATCGTGTTTCATCCATCGTTCCCATGCGTACGACCCTTGTCAGAACGCGGCCCTTCGCATCACGCTCGTACGTCGTGCTGCTGAAGCGGCCGTCATCCAGCGCGGCGGCAATCAGCTCACTGAACTTGCGCCGATCCTCTTCGGACGCCCTGGCGAGTCGATCATCGAACTCCTTGCCGAGATTGAACTGCCCGCCAAATCGCTCCTCGTCGAGCACGACGTGCCCATCCCCGTCGCGCGTCAGAGTGACCGTAAACACGAGCACGTGGCTCGCGTCATGGTAGCGGACCTCGATGATGCGATCCTCGACGTCGTAGACTGACGTCGCGGTGACCGCATTTGGGATTCCGTAGCCCGTGCCCAAGGCGGCCTCTTCGTGGTCGTACTTACTCACGGGCAAGGTCTGGACCGGCGGGAGGAATTGCACCCTCGTGCGTCTCCCGAGCTCGTCGATGCCCCAGGTCTCAGCCACCCGCTCGGTCCCGTCCGGCGCGACGTCGATGGTCCGGAGCGGGTGTCCTTGCGAGTTGTAGAGGCACTTCGTCCGCGATGACCACTTGTCACACCATCGCTTGACTTCGACAACGCGTCCGCTGCCGTCGTAGGTCCAACTGGTGTGCACGATCGACGCGTCGGAGTTGAAGGATCGCTCCTCCATGAGTCGGCCGTCGGGGTTGAAGTCCGCCTCGTCGCGCCAGGGCTCGCCCCAATCGCCGCGGCCCTGATCCCATGACGCGTTCTCGCGATGGATCGTGCGGACGGGCCCGACAGCGTTCCACTTCTCGAGATCGCCTGGAGGTGCCACGGGAAAACCTTACGCCCGAACTCATCTGGGCGCCAGTGACCGTGAGAGCCGACGACTCCGCCACCGCATCGTCTACCATGGCGTCATGCGTTCCTGGATGGCGCTTGTCGGGACACTCCTCGCCCGGGTCCGCCTGACCTGGCGCCTTCTGCGGGAGCCAGGGGTGGCGATCCTCGCGAAGGCGCTGCCGCTACTGTCGATCTTTTACGTGATCTTCCCGCTGGACTTCGTACCCGATCTCATCCCGGTCCTGGGCCAGCTCGACGACCTCGGCGTGGTCGTGCTCGCGATGGAGGCGTTCGTCCACTTGTGCCCGCCCGACGCGGTCGCCTTCCACAGGGACGCAATTGCCTTCGGCCGGAAGTACACGCCGATGCTGCGGCCGGAGGGGGCCGGCAGGGTCATCGATGCCGAGTTCCGCCATGACGACGACAAGAGGTAATCGCATGATGCCCGAGCTCCGTTCATCCGCTCTCGCATTCGTTGCGATTTGCGGCGCCACCTTCGCCTGCGCCGCCGGGCCGATCGGCTCGGATGCAGCCGGCCAGGCGGCAAAGATCGACGCGCTGGCGTCGACGTATGCCGACTACGGATTGTTCACCGGCACGGTGCTGGTCTCCATGCACGACGAGGTGATCTTCAAGAAGGGATACGGCCTGGCCAACCGCGAGTGGAACATCCCCAACGCGCCCGACGTGAAGTTCCGGCTCGGATCGATCACCAAGCAGTTCACCTCGATGCTGGTAATGCAGCAGGTCGCCCGCGGCGCCATCAAACTAGACGGCCACCTCGCCGATTACCTGCCGTACTATCGCAAGGACACCGGCTCGAAGGTCACCGTTCACCAGCTTCTCACTCACACGTCCGGCATCCCGAGCTACACCGACAACCCGAAGTTCTTTCCGGAGGTCTCCCGCGACTACTACGCCGTGGACGAGTTCGTGACGAAGTTCTGCAGCGGCGACCTGGAGTTCGAGCCGGGCACGAAGTTCCACTACGACAACTCCGGGTATTTCTTGCTCGGCGCGATTCTCGAGCACGTCACCGGTACGTCATACGAGGCGCTCCTCAGGTCGCAGATCCTCGACCCGCTCGGCATGAAAGACACCGGCTACGACCACTTCGCGGACGTGCTGCCGAAGCGCGCGACGGGCTATCAGCAGGATCTGGGCGAGATCGACAACTCACCGTATCTGGACATGGCGCTGCCCTTCGCGGCCGGCGCGCTCTACTCGACGGTTGAAGACTTGTACCGGTGGGATCAGGCGCTCTACACGGACCGGCTGCTGCCGCCGGACCTCAAGGCCAAGATGTTCACGCCGGCCCTCGAGCACTATGCGTACGGCTGGGGGGTCCGCCAGGTGGCCGAGACCGAACCTGGCGGCGGCAAGACGATCATCGCCCACGAGGGCGGCATCAACGGCTTCAACACCCTCGAGGAACGCGTCGTGGACGATCACGCGTTGATCGTGCTCCTGAACAACACGCCTGGCGCCAACCTGGGAGAGATCGCCGCCGGCATTCGCGCGATACTCTACGGCAGGGAACCGGCGGCACCGAAGCGGCCCCTGGTCACCACGCTCGGCGACACGATCATCCGCCGCGGGTCCGAGGCGGCCGTGATCCAGTACCGCGACCTCTGGCAGAACCACCGCGCCGAATACGACTTCGCGGAGCCGCGGTTGAACGAGCTGGGCTACACGCTCCTCCGGCGTGACCGTACGGTGGACGCGATCGCGATCTTCAAGCTCAATGTCGAGGAGTATCCGAAGTCAGGAAACGTGTACGACAGCCTGGCCGAGGCGTACGAGAAGAACGGACAGAAAGACCTCGCGGTCGCGAACTACCGAAAGTCCCTGGAGATTGACCCGAAGAACCAGCATGGACGAGAGCGCCTGAAGGCGCTCGAGGCCCGCTAGGGGATCCGCCGCGGAGAACTTCGCCACGAAGTCGCGGAGAGCACAGAGGATTTCGCCACACAGACACAGAGCACGCAGAGAGGATCCCCCTTCGCCGGGACCTCGGGTCCTCGTGTTCTTCGCAGGTCGTCGTGGTCGTCGCGGCCATGCACGGAGACGTGACGCCAGTGGCAAGCCAAAAGAGATCTCCGAGCTTCTCCGCGTCTCCGTGGCGGAATCTCTCCGCGCCTCCGTGGCTAAAGGCGGAGCAGCGCTTCGTACGCGCGCTCGTACATGGGGACGACGCGCTCAGCGGCGAAACGGTCGATAGCAGCACGCCTCGCGGCGGCGGCCATTCGGTCGCGCTGACTACGGTCCGCCAGCACGCGCAGCGCGCAATCGGCCATGCCGTCCAGATCGTCGGGCGCGCGCAGGAAGCCCGTGACGCCGTCGTCGATGACCTCGGGCAGGCCGCCGACGCGGGAGGCCACCACCGGCACTTCGCACGCCATGGCTTCGAGCGCGGCGAGGCCGAAGCTCTCGGTCGCCGACGGCAGCAGGAACACGTCGGCGCGCGAGAGGATGTCCACGACGTCGTGCTGCTCGCCGACGTAGTCCACGTCGGCCTCGAGGCCGGCCTCATGAAGCTGGCGGCGGGCAGCAGGCAGCTCAGGGCCGTCACCGACGAGCACGAGCCGTGCCGGGATCTTCGTGCGGATCCGCCTGAAGACCTCCACCACCGCAGGAATGCGCTTCACCGGCCGGAAGTTCGATATGTGGACGATGCGCGCCGGGTCGCCCGGAGGCCGCGCCACGGGGCGCCGGGCGAAGCGGTCGCCGTCGAGGAAGTTGGGAATGACCTGGATGCCCCGGGTGATGCCGACCGACTTGCAGGTGTCGACGCGCAGGCTCTCCGACACCGCCGTCACGCCGTCGGACTGGTCGATGCAGAACGCGACGGTCTCCGAGTACGACGGGTCGCTGCCGACCAGCGTGATGTCCGTCCCGTGCAGTGTCGTCATGACCTTCGGCACGCGATCGGTCGGGTGCGCCGCCATGATTTGGCGCGCGAGATAGGCGGCGGCCGCGTGCGGCACGGCGTAGTGCGCGTGGACGATGTCCAGGTGTGTGCGACGGGAGAGCTGGACGATCGCCGTTGCCAGTGACAGCAGGTACTGCGGCTCCCGGAAGAGCGGATACGCCGGCGTGGCCACTTCGTGGAATGCGAGGCCGCGTTGTCCCTGCGGGAAGCGGAATGGCGGCTCGGTGCTGAGCACGTGGACGTCGTGTCCGCGCTGCGCCAGCTCCACGGCAAGCTCGGTCGCCACGATGCCGCTGCCGCCCGTGCTCGCGTAGCAGACGATTCCGATCCTCACCGGCCGGTCGCTCCCGGGGTTGGCCGTTTCTTCAGCAGGTGGCGTCGGATGATTGGCTCGCGGACCACAAAGCCTTCGGCCCAGCGGACGCCGCACTGCGCCCCGAACTGCGAGTCACGGCTCTCGACGAGTTGCTGGAACAGGGGCGAGGTCAGCCTGGTAGGCGTCGCGCCGTCGCCGAGCGGGTTGAACTGCGAGCGGTGACACGCCAGCGCGCGCTGCTTGACGTCGTAGTGCTCCGAGACGTCGATGACGAACGATGGTTCCGCCGCGTTGTTGATGAAGTAGTAGACGAGCCATTCCGCTTTCCACGGCGCGCCGTCGGCCTGGTATCGCCTGAGGCCGCTGCTGAACGCCGCGGCCGCGACGAGCAGGCTGGCCGCGCCATGATCCGGATGGCGGTCGCTCCAGTGCGGGAGCGCGATGACTTTCGGCTGCGCGGCGCGAATCAGCTCGACAACCGGCCGCACCTGTTCGGGTACGTCGCGGAGTTGCCTATCCGGCAGCCCGAGGTTGACGCGCCACGCAGCACCGAGCACTACGCGCGCCTCCTCGGCCTCGCGCAGGCGCTCCTCCGGCGTCCCGTTGCTGCCCATCTCTCCGCGCGTCAGGTCGCAGATGCCGACGGACAGCCCGCGCGCGACATGCTGCGCGATCGTCGCGCCCATGCCGATCTCCACATCGTCTGGATGCGGGCCGAACGCCAGGACGTCGACAGGGGTGGAGACCATCAGGAGATCATAGACGGAAAAGACGGGGCAAGCGGGCGAGCCAGGCAGGGCGAGTGGGCCTAGCGGGGCGAGCGGGGAGAGCGCGCGCGGTAAGTGCCGCTGCGCCCGCCCCGTTTCTCGAGCAGGCGAATACCCTCGATCGTCATGCCGCGGTCGGCCGCCTTCAGCATGTCGTAGATCGTCAGGGCGGCCACCGAGACGGCGGTCAGCGCTTCCATCTCGACGCCGGTCTTGCCGGCGACTCGCACCGTCGCCGTAATGCGATACCCGCCCGTTGCAGGGACGACATCGACGGCCACAGACGTCAGCGCGAGCGGATGGCACAGCGGAATGAGATCGGAAGTGCGCTTGGCAGCCTGGATGCCGGCGATGCGCGCGATCTCGAGGGGGCTTCCCTTCTTCGCCAGGCCCTTCGCGACCAGCCGGCGAGCGGCAGACGACACGCGGATGAACCCGACGGCCGTGGCCAGGCGCTCGGTGACGGGCTTGTCGCCCACATCGACCATGCGAACCTTGCCGCTCGAGTCCACGTGGCTGAGCGTCGGTCGTTTACGCATCGGCTCCCGCGTCGCGTGCGAGATAGAACGAGAGAGTCTCGAGCGACTGCGTCAGATCGACGCTCTTCAGCTTGACGTCCGCCGGCACGGAGAGCGGGCCGGGCGAGAAGTTGAGGATCGCCTTCACACCCGACGCCACTACCTGGTTGACGACGGGCTGCGCTGCCGAGGCCGGCACCGCAATCACGGCGATGCTGATGCGGTCGTTCTTCGCCACTTTCTTGAGCTGCCGGATGTCGTAGATTGCGACGCCGCCGCGCGAGACGTGTCCCACTTTCTCGTTGAGGACGTCGAAGAGCGCGACGATCTCGAAGCCTTCCTGGCGGAAACCAGGGTAGTCGGCCAGCGCGAGCCCGAGATTGCCGGCGCCCATGATCGCGACGCGCAGCTTGCGATCGAGCCCGAGGATCTGCCGCAGGTGCCGTCGCAGGTCCTTCACGTAGTAGCCGACGCCGCGCACGCCAAACTCGCCGAAGTACGCCAGATCCTTGCGAATCTGCGCGGCATTCAACCTGAACTGCTCGGCGAGCCCCTGCGACGAAATGGTCAGCACGCCGGAGGAATCGAGCTCGGTGAGGCAGCGCAGGTAGATCGACAGCCGGTTCGTGGTGAGCTCGGAGATCTGCTCGGGGCTGGGACGTGGTTTGTTCGACGTTTTCACAAGACTGCTGTCGATTGTAGGGACCGAATCGAACCGCGGTCAAGGCAGAGTAGAATCCACCGCCTATGGCGCACACCTCGACGACACCCGCCACGGCCTCCTCGCCCGCGGCGTCGCAGTTCCAGCCGTACATTCCGGCGTCGCAGTCGCCCGCCGAGTTCACCGTCCGCGCGGTCATCCTCGGCGCGTTGTTCGGCTTGCTGTTCGGCGCCTCCACGGTCTATCTCGGCCTGCGCGCAGGACTGACCGTGAGCGCGTCGATTCCGATCGCGGTGCTCGCCATCTCGGTGCTCAAGCGGCTCGGCGGCTCGACCATCCTCGAGAACAACATCGTCCAGACAATCGGATCGGCCGGCGAATCGCTCGCCTCCGGCGTGGTTTTCACCGTGCCCGCGCTGATCTTCCTCGCGCCATACGGGCCGAACTACTTCAACTACGTGCAGATACTGCTGCTGGCCTTTGCCGGCGGCATTCTGGGCGTGCTGATGATGGTGCCCCTCCGCCGCGCGCTGATCGTGAAGGAACACGGCGTGCTCCCCTACCCGGAAGGCACCGCGTGCGCGGACGTGCTGGTGGCCGGCGAACGTGGCGGCGCCCTGGCCGGCACGGTGTTCATGGGCCTCGGCATCGGCGCGCTGTGGAAGGCCGTGTCCTGGATCGTGCAGATCTTCGGGACCGCCGTTGGCCATTCGATGGCGCGCACGAGCTTCTTCCCGAACGCGACGGTGAACGTGGACATCTCGCCCGAGTACATGGGCGTCGGCTACGTGATCGGGCCCCGGATCGCCGGCGTCATGTTCGCCGGCGGCGTGCTCTCGTGGATGGTGCTGGTGCCGCTGCTGTCGATCCTCGGCAACTACATGACGGTCCCGTTCCCACCCGTGCCCGCCAGCGGTCTGATGCTCTCGCAGATGAGCCCGGGGCAGATCTGGAGCGCCTACATCCGGTACATCGGTGCCGGTGCGGTGCTCGCATCGGGCCTCATCACGCTGGGCCGGACGATCCCCACCATCGTGTCTTCCTTCCGCGAGAGCATGAAGGGGCTGGGCGCCGCCGGCGGCGCGGCCAGCGTGCGCACGGAGCGGGACCTCCCGCTGACGGTCGTCCTGGGCGGCTCGCTGGCGCTCGCCATCTTCCTGCTGGCGGTACCGCGCCTGCCGACCTTCGGCAACCCCCTGGCCGCCGTCCTGACAATCCTCTTCGGCTTCTTCTTCGTCAGCGTGTCGTCGCGCATAACAGGGCTCATCGGCAACTCGTCGAACCCGATCTCGGGCATGACGATCGCCACGCTGATTCTCACGTGCACCATCTTCGTCGCGCTCGGGTGGACCGGCGACGTCTACGCGCCCATCGCGCTGTGCGTCGGCGCCGTGGTCTGCATCGCGGCAGCGATCGCGGGCGCCACGTCGCAGGATCTGAAAACGGGTTTCCTGGTGGGCGCCACGCCCTCGAGCCAGCAGATCGGCCTGCTGATCGGTGTCTGCGTGTCGGCGCTGGTCATCGGCTTCACGACGCTCTACCTCAATCAGGTGATGGGCATCGGTTCGCAGTCGCTGCCGGCGCCGCAGGCGACGCTGATGTCCACCATCATCAAGGGGTTGCTCAGCCAGAACCTGCCGTGGGGCCTCGTGCTGTGCGGCGTCAGCATCTCGCTGGTCCTCGAGTTGTGCGGCATCCGTTCGCTCTCCTTCGCCGTCGGCTCCTATCTCCCCATCGCCACTACTGCGCCGATCTTCGTGGGCGGCGTCGTCCGCTGGGCGGTCGAGCGCAAGACTGGCGTGGCCAGCGAGTCCGAGATCAGCTCCGGCACGCTCTTCAGCTCCGGCCTGATCGCCGGCGGGTCGATCGCCGGGATCCTCTACGCCGTCCTCTTCGGCCGCAACATCATCGCGGCCGCAGACGATGCGGCGACGACGGGGATCATCCCGTTCCTGCACGAGGGCACCAGCGGTCAGATCGCGGGCTGCCTCGTGTTCCTCGCGCTGGCGATCGTCCTCGCGCGGGTTGGACAGCGTAAACTGGAGTAGTGACGATTCGGCGCGCCGCGATAGCGGCCCTGGCGGGTTTTCTGCTGGCGCTGACGGGTGTGCGCCTGCCGGCGCAGGCACTCGCGCGGCGCGCGGCGACCATCCAGGCACTCAGGATCTATCCCAACTTCTATAACGGCCAGCCCGTCGTCGTACGCGCGGCGCTCGAACGGGGCGACGCGCGCGTCACGCTGGTGGACGGCGACGACCGCCTGCCCGCGTTTGCGAAACAGGGCGTCGGCGCGAGCGGTGTCCAGGAAATCCGGGGCGAGGTTTGGGACATCGGCCGCATGGCGCAAGACGACTCGCGGTTCCTCGGCTACGACATGCGTGCGGTGCTGGGATCGGATCTCTCGGCGTCATGGCCGAAGCCGGGACAGGTCATCGCGCTCAACGTCACGTCCGTCGCGGAAGCCGAGACGCTCGCTGCGCCGTCGGTGCGCAACCTGGCGCTCGCGCCATCGCGATACGTGGACCAGCGAGTGACCGTGAAGGGCCAGTTTCGCGGCCGCAACCTGTTCGGCGATCAGCCGCAGGCGCCGCCGGGCGCGGACGGGCGCCGCGAGTTCGTCGTCCGCGCCGCGGATGCGTCCGTGTGGGTGACGGGCAAGCAGCCCAAGGGCCACGGCTTCAACTTCGACATCAACTCGCGGCTCGACAGCAAGCGCTGGATCGAGGTGAGCGGCGTCGTGAAGTGGGAGCGCGGGCTGGTGTCGATCGTCGCCGAGGACATCCAGGAAACCTCGCCACAGGCCGAGGCGGCGCCCGAGCAGGTGACCGTCGCGCCTTACATCGAAGCACCCGAGGTCCTGTTCAGCGCACCGACGATGGACGAGACGGACGTCCCGCTGAACGCGAAGGTTCGAATCCAGTTCTCACGCGACCTCGATACGTCGACGATCAAAGGGCACGTGCAGGTGAACTACTCGATGCGGCAGGCGCGCGAGCGCGGGGAGCCGGAACCGCCGCCGGTGACGGCCCGGATCGGCTACAACCCGGGTGCGCGCGTGATGGAAATCACCTTCGATCAGCCGCTCGACCGGTTCCGCATCGTCGAGATCAAACTCACCGAGGGGATCGTGGGCACCGACGGGACGAAGATGAAGCCGTGGACGCTCACGTTCACGACGGGGGGCAGCTAGCCGGGGTTGCCCGCGTACTTCACGGCACCACCCTGAATCCCGTGATCACTTCCTGCGACGTGCCGTTCGTTTCCGCCTTCATCCGAATCAGGTAGTCGCCTGGCGCCAGCGGCGCGAGCGTGACCTCCGCTGACGCCCACACGACGCCGTTCTCCGTTCTCACGGACGTCTTCACGGGCACCTGCAGCGTCTTACCGGTCCGATCGAGTACCTCGGCGACGGGCGGCTGAGCAGCATCCAGCGGCAGATCCACGCGCACGCGCTCGGTCCGCTGGAACTGCGGGTTCGCCGTTGGCACGTAGTTGATTCCCGTCGAGGGGCCGCGACGCAGCAGGATCGGACGGCCGGGTGATTCGACCTTTCCGAGGCGGATGGTGTCGGTATATGGCAGCCCGCCGTTCTTCGGCGTAATCCGTGTCCGCACGTTCACTTCCCCGTCAGGCGAATCGACTTCTCCCATGTCCACGGCAACTGCGCCCTGTCCCGCCGGCAGATCCTTCGACTGCGACGCGACGGCCGTGCCGTCAGCTCCGATGAGCGTCGCCTCCACCACGCCGCCCGCCGCCCAGTCGCTCTGCCTCAGGACGACGGTGTCGAGTTCGACCAGCGCCCACAAGTGTGCCTTCGTGGGCCCGGCCGCGTTCCGGCCATGCGTCGCGTAGCTCACCGACGTGTGCAGCGGGATGCCAGGCCGCGCCGTGCCCAGCGCGTTCAGCGCCACCTGCATCGTCGTCGGTGGCGCCGAGTCGATCTGCTTTACCTGGGCCATGCGCCCCTCTTCAACTTCCTTCTCGGTCGCCGCGCGATATCCGCGGCGCGCGCGAACGTCCACACCAGGACGTTTGACTCGCACGGAGATCTTTCGGTATCGGCCGTCCAGCTTGCCATTCGTCGACGTGTAGCCGAGCAGGTAGTACGACGTCAGGTCGTCGACGATGCGCTTCATGCCCTTGTCGATGTCGTTCGTATCGACGACGGCGAGACCATCGGTGTTCTCGGCGAGGGCCCGCAGATTCTCGCTGCGCTGCGAGATCATGGCTCTGTCGGTCACCAGCGGGTTCACCAGGACAGTATTGGGGTCCTCTCCTGCGTGCGCGGCAGGCCCGAGCGCTTGAATCTCGCCTGCGACCGTCTCCTCGCCGAGATCCTTGTCGAAGGCCACGAGCCCGAGCGCGTTCACCGGGTAGAACGTGACGTTGCTTCGGTTGGCGATATCGAACATGTCGTGGAAGAACTGGAAGTCGTCGAGCATCGCGAGGTGCTGGCGATCGACTTCGCAGTCGTGCTGCGAGTAGCCTTCGTTGTACTTGTGAGCGTCGCTGACGAGCCGGCCGTCGGGCGTCGTTCCGACTCGCGGCAGATTCGACTCTCCGCTGCCGCCTCGCGTCAGGTTCGGGTTCTCCCGGAACAGAACCCATCCGCCGGTCATGGTGATGACAGCCTTGCGCTCCTCGCGGACGCCCCGCAGGTAGACGGACAGATCCTGGAGCGCGCCGAGCACCTGACGCTCGCGCCGCCGCAGAACCATCTCCTTGGCGACGCCTGCGAACTGCGGGTGCATATTGTCGTCCGGAAAGCACTGATAGTACGACTGCTCAATAGGGTCCGTAGGAAAGAGCCGATCGCGCTGCCCCCAGAACCAGTACTTCGAGAGATACCCTTCGATCGTGTCGGTCCGGCGCGCGAAGCTGATGTCCAGGGCGGACATCTCCGGCGTCATCACCGCGTACATGTCGTCGGGGCCGAGGATGCGGTGGAGGAAGTTCACCAGCGTCCGTTGCAGCCGATGCGAGCCGGCGACGTCGACGAAGTACGTATCGAGGAAGATCACGAACAGGCGCCCCTTCGTCGTCTCCGCGATCTGGCGCGCCTCGGCCACGGTGTTTGGCTCGTGCTGCTCGGCCTCCGGCCCCGCCCCGCGCACGTTCACGTACTCGAACGACTCGATCTTCTGCGGGACGCCGTCCTCGAGAATGTCGAAGTCAGGCTGGGTGAGATCGCGGACGGCGGCCCCCTTGATCGTGGGATAGACGTCCACGCGCACGAAGTTGGCGCCGGCGCGGAAGGTCGGTTGCTCCGAGGTCTTTTGCCCGTTGTTCTGCGCATCGAGGCGGATCGATCCGGCGAGGAGGAGACTGCCAAGACCGGCAATCAGAACGGCCCGATGAAGAGCGAAGCGTGTCATCAGTCGACTCCTACGGCACCATGCGGAAACTCGTCAGGACCGAGTACGCCTTGCCGCCGGCGCTCGTGGCGAGGCGAATCAAGTAGTCACCGGGCGCGAGCGGCGCGAGCGAGACTTCCGCGGAGGCCCACGTCACGCCGTTCTCCTCGCGCACGGCGGTGCGCACCGGGACGGCGATCGGCTTGCCCATGCGATCGAGCACCTCGGCCTTCGGCGGCTCGGCGCCTGGTGCGACGGGAAGGTCCACGCGCAGCCGTTCGGTCCGCTGGAACAGCGGGGCCGCAGTCGGCCGGTAGTTCAGCCCCGTCGTCGGGCCGCGACGCATCAGCAACGGGTGGCCGCCGGGCACCAGGCTCGCCACGCGCACGGTGTCGCTGAGCGGCGCCCCCTCGAGCTGCGGAGAGATGCGCGTGCGGACCGACAGCTCGCCCTGCACACTCACTTCGCCGACGTCCACCGTGACCGATCGCTCGCCGGCGTTCAGCGTCGCCGTCCGCGTGACCAGCGAGGTTCCGTCGGGCGCGACGACGGTCACTTCAACCGTGCCACCGCCAAGCCAGGCGCCCTGCCGCGCGGTCACCGAGTCCAGCTCGGCCTGGGCCCACGCGTGGACGCGCGTCCCGGTGCCTGCCGCACCCTCGATCGTCGCATATCCCACGGTCGTACGAAGGGGTACACCAGGCCGCGCCATATCGAGCGACGCGAGCGCCATTTGCAGCTCGGACAGTGCCGCGTTCGGCGATGCCGTGGAAGTCGATCGACCGCGCTCGACTTCGTCCGCCGTGGCGGCTCGGTATCCGCGTCGCGCCCTGACGTCCACTCCGGACCGCTTGACGCGAACGCTGATGCTGCGGGCCGTGCCGTCCTGCTTCGCGTTGCTCGACGCGTAGCCGAGCAGGTAGTACGACGTCAGGTCGTCCACCGCGCGCTTCAGGCCGCGATCGAGATCGCCGGGGTCCAGCACCGCGAACCCGTCGGTCTCGCCGGCGAGCGTCCGCAACTGCTCGCTTCGAGTGCGCAGCGGCACACTCCGCGGGGCTGAAACGCCGCCGCCACGTGCGGTTGCCCCGCCGCCAGGAGTGGGACTCGAGGCATCGTCGGTGGACATCGGCGAAAGGCCGCGCGCGTCGAGCGGATAGAAGCTGACGTTCGCGCGATTGGCCGCGTCCATCACGCCCTGGAAGGCCAGCCGGTCGTCGAGCGTCGCCAGCGCCTGCCGATCTGTGTCGCAGGTGAGCCCCGAGTACATGAACGGCATCGCGCGGCGCTCCCGAGAGTCCTCAGGATCCCCAACGCCACGAGAGCGGGTCTGGCCTCTCGAGATGTCGCACGGCCCGACGCGCAGCAGCGACTGGTCCGGCCGATAGAGCGTCCATCCATCGGAGACCACGAGAACCGCCTTGCGTTCCTGCCGGATGCTCTGGAGATACCGCGACAGATCCGTGAGGGAGGCGAGGGTGCGCTTCTCGTGGCGCCGCGCGACGAGCGCCTCCGCGACGCCCTCGTAGAAGTCGTCCGGCTGCGTGGCGGAGCCGGTCGCCGTCTCGCAGCGCTTCTCCGAGTGCTCGGGGTAGCACTCCTGATACTTCTGCTCGATCGCATCCACCGGATACAACTGTTCGCGGTCGCCCCAGAACCAGTACTTCGACAGATAGCTTTCGATCGTCGAGGTGCGCCGCGTCAGCGTGAGGTCTGCGGCCGACATCTCCGGCGTCATCACGGCGTAAGTGTCGTCAGGCCCGACGACGCGCTCGAGCATCGTGAGCAGCGTTTTCTGCAGTCGGCGCGATCCGCCGAGGTCCACGTGGTAGGTGTCGAGGAAGAGCACGAACAACCGCCCGCGGGCCTCGACACGCTCGAAGGTCTCCACCCTCTGCGGCGCGCCATCCTCACTGACCTCGAAATCGTTCGCGGTCAGGTCGCGAACCGGCGCACCGTTGACCGTCGCAAACGCATCGACGCGCACGAAGTTGACACCGGTCCGGAACGCAGGCTGGTCGGCGGCGGGCGCACCGGAGCCCAGCAGGACGAGCGTCAGCGCTGGCAGGAGTGCGGTCGAGCGACGGAGTGGTGGCACGAATCCGCCCGGGGGCGGGCGGCGCCTTGGCACGGCAGGTCGAGTCTAGACGCGTGCCCGGGAAATGGCAAGGGACGGACGTGTCCCTACGCAGGCACTTCTGCCGGCCTGGCGAACTTGCGGCGGATCGCCCGAATCAGCATCGACGCCGTCGCGACGATCACGGTGATGACCGCGAGCGAAATGCCGAGCGCGATCAGGGGAAACTTCAGGGCGATCAGGCCGAGCGACACGACGAAGCCGTCCTCGAGCACGCTCAGCGCCCAGTTGGAGAACGGCTCAGGGCTGGTGTTGGCCACCACGCGCGCGCCGGCCTTCGTGAAGTGACTGCCGGCCGCGACGGTGCCGCCGAGCAGCGCCGCGCCCACCATCAGCGCCGGCGACGCGTCGCCGAGCGAGGCGACGGCCAGCGCGGCGCCGCCGATTGGCCTTATGAACGTGTGGACGGTATCCCACAACGTATCCACCCACGGCACCTTGTCGGCGACGAATTCGACCAGATAGAGCATCGACGCGATGCCGATGACCCACGGGTTGCCGAAGACGGCGTACTCCCGCGGCAGCGGGACCCAGCCAAAGTATGACGCCAGGCCGACAAGGGCCACCGTGGCGTATAGGTTGACGCCGGCAGCCAGCGAAAACGCCAATGTTCGACCGAGTACCGCCAAGGTTTCCATCTCTGTCGTCTTACGATTGGACGGAGACAAGTGTTTCGCCGTCCTTTCCGTTGTACGTCGGGACGGGCCCGCCCGCAAGACGTGGGGCGGTGTGCTAGAGTCGAAAGAAGACGATGCTTTCTGCGCTGAAACGTTTCAGGCTGCTGCCGCCGCTGGCCATCTGGCTCTCGGTGTGCGTGCCGGCACCGGCGCAGACGCTTCGGGCCGCAGCGCGGCCCGAGACGGCCCCGCCGCGGCAGTCCGCCTCGTGGGACACAACGGGTGCCTGGCGGCACGCCGCCGATCAGCCTGCGCGGCCGCTGGCCGCCGCGTCGATCGACGAAGTGCGCGCGGCCGACCTCGACGCGGACGGCGATCTCGATCTCGTCGCCGCGGGCCACGGCGGCCTGCGGACGTGGATCAACGTCAGCGGACGCTTCGTCGAGCACTCGCCGACACGGGCCATCCTCCGTCACCACACGGCCCCGGGATTCACCACGGCACGCCACGCCTCGCACGTCGAGGACGCGGTGGTGTCTGCCGAGCGGCTCGCGCTCCTCAGCGCCGCCGCGCCGGTGCCGTTCCTCGAAGCCCGGTCGCCGGTGCTGCCGGCCCTCTCCCCCTCGCTCTCCTCACGCCCGCTCGACGCGGGCGCCTCTCGCGCACCACCGCTCTCCGCGCGGTCCTGATTCCGTTTTTCGGTTTCACGCCTGCACACGGCCGGCTCCGCACGCCGGCGGGTTGGGTGGTGGGGACTGTCCCCCGCGAAATGTAAGAGGGACAGTCCCCATGTGCCCGCACCGCCACGGCCGCGGCCCGGCAGGAGGTGGCTCGTGCGTATCGTTCTGGCGGATCTGGCGGGCAAGTCCGGATTCGTGAGCAAGGACACCGTGGCCGGGGGCTACGGGTCGAGGCTGCGTCCGTTTTCGAGGGTCACACAAATCTATTCGAGCTTGAAGCGCAGGTTCCACGACGTCCCGAGCGTGCATCTCGCGTATCTGGCCGCGATCGCGGATCGCGCCGGACACGAGGTCGTCTACACACGCGGCGCGCCGGCCGACGGCGACGTCGCGATCGTGCTGTCATCGCTGGTTGACTTCAAGCAGGAGACCGCCTGGGCCGACGTGATGCGCGCTCGGGGCACGCGCGTCGGGTTCATCGGGCTCGCGGCGTCGAAGATGCCGGAGCTGTTCGAGCCGCACGCCGATTTCCTGGTCGATGGCGAGCCCGAGGCCGCGATGATGCAGCTTGTAGCCGGCGCCACGTTTTCGGGCCGCGTCGCGAGCCCGGCGCTTCCGGACCTGGATGCCCTGCCGTTTCCACGCTGGGATCTGCTGAGCGAGCGGCGGTTCCGCCTCGATGTCCCGGGCGCCGGGCGGCCGGCCGGCGGCGGCTTCTCGGTGCTGGCGAGCCGCGGATGTCCCGAGTTCTGCACCTATTGCCCGCACCGCATCCTGGCCGGCTATCGCACCCGCTCGGTGGAGAACATCGCCGACGAGCTCGCGTACCTGTGCGAGAGCTACCCGCGTCCTTATGTGATCTTCCGGGATCCGCTGTTCTCCGAGCACCGTGAGCGGTCCATGGCCATCGCCGACACCATCGAGAGGCGCGGCCTCGATCTCCGGTTCGAGTGCGAGACGCGGCTCGATCGGCTCGATCCGGAGCTGCTCGATCGCCTGCACGCGGCGGGCATGCGCGCGATGAGCTTCGGCGTGGAGTCGGTGTCGGCCGACACGCTGAAGAAAGTGGGCCGCCGGCCGATCCCGCAGGAGCAGCAGCGGCTCGTCGTCAATCACTGCCGGTCGCTTGGCATCGTCACGGCCGGCTTCTTCGTCCTGGGCTTCCCGCACGACACGTGGGACTCGATTGCCGCCACGATCGAGTACGCCGTGGATCTGGGGAGCACCGTCGCGCAGTTCAAGATGCTGACGCCCTACCCCGCGACGCCGCTATGGAAGCAGATCGGGCCCAAGGTATACGAGCAGAACTGGGAGGAATTCGATGGGTTCACGCCCACGTTCCACCATCCCAACCTGTCGCGCGACGAGCTGCGGTACCTGCTCGAGGCGGCTTACAACCGTTTCTACCTGCGCCCGTCGTATCTGGCAAACTACTGCCGGATCACCCAGGCGAGTCTGCGCGAGATGATCGCGCGGCTCGATGTGCGGGTCGCCGGCATCCACACCCGGCGCGAAGTGGCGAAGATGGCCAGGAGCGTCACGTGCTGACCGCGATTTCCCGTTACGGCGCGCGCGTCATCCCCAACACCGAGCAGACCGTCGCGGCGCTCGAGAAGCAGGGGCGTCTCATCGAAGGGCCCGAAATCGCGGCGTTCGAGCAGGCGTTCGCGCGACGGCTGGGCCTGACGCGCGCCACCAGCGCATCGTTCGGCCGCATGGCGTTCTACTACTTACTGAAGGCACTCGAGCTGCCGAAGGGCAGCGAGATCATCTTCCCGGCGCTCACTTTCTGGGTCGTGCCGGAGCTGGCGCGCGTCGCGGGCCTGGTGCCGGTGTTCGCCGACATCGATCCGCGCACGTACACGATCGATCCAGACGCGTTCGAACGCGCCATCACGCCGCGGACCTCCGCCGTGGTACCAACGCACCTCTACGGCCTGATGTGCGACATGGAGGCCGTGATGCGCATTGCCAGGCGCCACAACGTGGCGGTGATCGAGGATTGCGCGCACGCGCTCGGCGCGCGCGTCCGAGGCCAGCCTGCCGGCACATTCGGCCACGGTGCGTTCTTCAGCTTCCAGACGCTCAAGCCGTTGAACACCTACGGCGGCGGCATCGCGGTGGCTCGCGATCCGGTCGTCCAGCAGAGACTCGCCGCGCTGGCGGCAGCGGAGCCGTGGCCCAGCCGCGAGCGCGTCACCAAACGGCTGCAACTCGGCCGCGCGCAGCGCGTGCTGATCCGTCCTCGCGTCTTCACGTGGACGCTGTTTCCGCTGCTGTGGGGCGCTTCGTTCGTCACTGCGAACCCGGACGTGTATCTCTGGGAGAAGATCCGCCCGCTGTCGCCGCTGCCGGAGCCGTACCCCGAGCGGTACTCGAACGCGCAGGCCGCGATCGGGCTCGAAGCACTGGCGCTCCTTGACACATGGACGACGACGACCCGGAAGCACGCGCAGCAACTCGACGCGACGCTGTCGGGGACGCCCGGCGTCCAGACGCCGTTCGTGCCCGAAGGGTACGAGCACGTCTACTACCAGTACTGCGTCGAGGTGCCGGACCGCGCCGGCGTCATCCGCCACGCGATTCGTCGCGGCGTGGACGTCGAGAGCCTGCACGTCGACGTGTGCCCGTCGCTCGAGCTGTTCGGTGCGACCGCATCCGCCGAGCGCTTCCCGGGCGCGCTGCGAGCGGCCGAATCGGTGCAACTGCCCGTTTACGAGGCACTGTCCGAGGCCGAAGTGTCGAAGGTCGCGCGCACGCTGCAGCGTGCCGTGGCGCGGACGCTCCGGCCGAAGCTGGCGCCGTCACGTGCCTGACGTGTGGCTGGACGCATGGCGTGAGCTGTGGCCCTATCTTGTGATCGCGGCCGGCGCCGCGATTGAAGGCGAGGCGCTGTACTCGGGGGCCGCGGTCCTGGTCGGCCTGGGACGGCTCGATGCCGTCCCTGTGCTGCTGGCAGGCGCGGCAGGCGCCTCGCTGGGAGACCAGTTCTACTTCTACCTGCTCCGCGGGCGGCTCCGCGGCCTGATCGATCGCGTTGGTCCCGTCGCGCGGCGGCGACCAGCCATCGTCGCCGCGGTGCGCCGGTCGGAAAGCCTCATCATCCTCGCCATCCGGTTCAGCCCCGGGTTCCGCATCGCGATGGCAGCCGCGTGCGCGTATGCGGGCGTCGGCAGGCTGAAGTTCTCGCTGCTCAACCTGGCAAGCGCCGTGGTGTGGGCGACCGTGCTCCTGGTGGCCGTCGCCTGGGTGGGGCCGGCGGTCCTGACCGGGCTGGGATTGAGCGGAGCCTGGGCCCTGGTTCTGCCGGCCGTTGTCCTGGTATTCGTCGCCCGCGCGCTGGGGCGCGCGTCTCGCAAGACGCTACAGCCAGTGTCTCGCTGAGCCGATCAGTCGCGTGATCTGGCAGCCGTAGGGCCGAACTTCAGTTCGGCCGGGCGCCGGCGGGCGCTCAGCATCGCCTCGATGCGTGCACGGACGTCGGCGATGAGCGCGTCGCGGTCGTCCACCGTCATCCCGCTGGTCTCGATGGGCTCGCCGACGTCCACTGTGACTTTCGCCGGCCAGACCAGATGACTGCCTTTGCGCATCGCCGCCCGCCCGCCATCGATCGCCACGGGCACCACGGGCGCACCAGCCTGGATGGCCATGACGAAGCCGCCCTTCTTGAACGGCAGCAGTTCGTCCGTGCGCGAGCGCGTCCCTTCGGGAAAGATGAGGAACGTGTTGCCGGATTGGACGGAGCGGACGGCCTCGGCAATCGAGGCCATCGCCTTTTCGCGGTTCTCCCGCTGCACCGGGACGAAGCCGCCCGCCACGAACACCCGGCCGAGCAGCGGCAGCTTCAGCAGTTCCGCCTTGAAGAGCACGTGCAGCCGCCGGTGCAGGGTCACGAACAGGACGGGCGGATCGACGTTGCTCTGATGATTGGCGAAGAAGACCACGGCGCGATCGCGTGGGACCCGTTCGAGCCCTCGCACCTCGCGTGTGATGCCGGCGAGGAGGATGCCGAGCCACACTCCGAAGCGCCCGGTGGCGAACAGCATGCCCGGCCACTTGAACAACATCGCCACGAGCAGCCCGGGTGGCGCGAGGATCAGAACGTAGAGGGAAATGGCCAGAAAGGTCACCGCCGAGCGCACGGCGGCGATTGCGGTTGCCACGACCTCATCTTAGCCAGAAACACGAAGGCCCGGGTCACTGTCACCAGTGCCCGGGCCTCGCGTGAGTTGTCGTGTTGTGGACTACGACGCGCGCACGGTGCGTCGCGGCGTAGAGGCGTTGGCGCGGGCCACCACGGCCACCGGCGCGCTCTTGGCCTTGGTCCGGGCCGCTGCCGCCCGTTCCGCCAGCCGTGCCTTGGTCGTGAAGCAGCGCTCGAGCGCCTGATCGACCCGTCCTTCAACGACCGGCGACTTCTCTCGAATGACGTCGGAGACTTCGGTCACGATGAGCGCGCGCGCGCGATCCAGCATGCGCTTCTCGCGGAACGAGAGGCTCTTGGAACGCGCGAGGAAGGTGAGGCTCTTCAGCACATCGGCCATGTCGAAAATCGAGCCGCTGCGCATCTTGTCGGAGTTGTCCTTGAACCGGCCCTTCCAATTCTGATGGTCGTCGATCTTGCCGTCGCCGAGTCTGCCGAACAACCGCTCGACATCCTCGTCCGAGATCGCTCGTCGCAGCCCGACTTCGTCGGCATTTGCGACCGGCACCAGCACTGTCGTTTCGTTAGCGATGATCCTCAAATGGTAGAACCCGCAGGTGGTCCCGAGGATGGTCTTCTCTTCGATGCGTTCAACGACGCCGAGACCATGATTCGGGTAAATGACCTTGTCACCAGCCTGGAATGTCACGTGTCCCCCGTTCGCGAAGAGTGTGTAAGGCCGCTGGGAATGGAACGTGTGGAACCCTCCCATTATAGGGACATCCGCCCTTAAAATCAACGGATTCCGGCCACTTTTAACCACTTTTTCGGTTCAGGCCATGTGGATGAGCCGGATCGGACTGATGCGCCTCGAAGCCGACTAACCCATTGGCGGGCCGTAAGTTGTCAGTGCAGTTCGCCCGTTGATCACAGCGTTTCGCCACGCCCCGCAAACGTTTTCAAGCGAGGTTCCGTCTAATCCGCCATAGTCCCCCGGTAGGAGCAAGCCATGTCCGCCAGCAGACCTTTTCTCGGGCGACCCGTCCGAATTGGACTCGTCGCGGCCGTAGCCGCAGGAGCCTTCCTGGTTCCCGTCTCAGCCGCAGTGATCCCGCTTGGCTTCGACAAACAGGACGTCGGAGGCCCGGCTGCCGGGTTGCTCGCTGCCTCGCCGCTCGATGAGATGAGCGGCCAGTGGGTGGGAAAAGACGCCGGCGGCCGCGACGTCAAGCTGGAGCTGCACGTCACTGGAAACGCCATCGCCGGCAGCGCAACGCTCGCTGGCGCCATGCCCGACTCGGCCGCCGCGCAGTTGCGTGTGGCACAGGTGGCGCTCGCCGGCCGGACGCTGGTCTTCGCCGTCGGGCCTCGGCCCTGCGGCAACAAGGCGACATACGCGGTGCTCACCATCGTGTCGCCGGAGTCCGCTCAACTCGATCTGGAAACCGGCTCGCGGCCGATCACGTTCACGCTCTCCAAAGTCGGCTGACCCGGTCTGCTATCATGCGCGCGTCGGGCGCATGGCGCAGCATTTCTACGAGCTGTTTTCCACTGCTGTCGATCGGCACGCCAACCGGATCGCCATTGAAGTTCAGCGTCGCGACGGCCTGGACCAGCTGACCTATGCCGAGCTTCGGGAGATGGCCGAGCGGACGGCCGCCTGGCTCGCGCTGATCGGCATCGCGCCTGGCGATCGCTGCGCGATCCTTTCGGACAATCACTCCCACTGGTGCGCCGCCTACCTGGGTATCCTTCGCCGCGGCGCGGTCGCGGTGCCGCTGGACACGGCCTACAAGGCATCCCAGGTCGAAACGCTGCTGCGAGATTCTGGCGCCCGGGTCATGTTCACCAGCGCCCGATTTCTGCCCGTGGTGCTCGAGGCCCGCTCTAACGCCTCCAGCAACCTGCGCATCGTCATGCTCTACGGCGAGGACGAGGCGGGTGTCAGCTTCGAGGCGATGACGCGCGGCCGCCTGCCGGCACCTCCCTTGCCGGCCTGTCCAGCAACGCCGTCGGACCCTGCGGTCACGCTCTACACCTCCGGCACGACGAGCGACCCGAAGGGCGTCGTCTTGACGCACGCGAACCTGATCGCCGAGCGCATGGCGGTGTTCGAAACGGTCACGGTCACCGAGCAGGACTGTATCCTCGGCGTGCTGCCCCTGTTCCACGCCCTGGCGCAGATGGCAAACCTGCTGCTGCCGCTGTCGGTTGGCGCCCGCGTCGTATTTCTGGAATCGGTGAACACGACAGAGCTGCTCCGCGCGCTCGGCCAGCGCGGCGTGACGGTGTTCGCCTGCGTGCCGCAGTTCTTCTACCTGATTCACCAGCGCGTGGTGGACGAAATCGGGGGCCGCAGTGCCGTCATTCGCGCGGTGTTTCGAACCATGCAACGGTTCAACAGCAGCCTGCGCGGGCTCGGGATCAACCTGGGCGCGGTGCTGTTCCGGAGGGTCCATGCCGTCCTCGGCGGCCGTATCCGGTTCATGGTCACGGGTGGCTCGAAGTTCGATCCGCGGATCGGCGCGGACCTCTACGCCATGGGGTTCGACATCCTCCAGGCGTACGGCCTCACGGAGACGTCGGGCGCCGCCACACTCATGCGGCCGGGCGACCCGCATCTCGAGACCGTCGGACACCCGCTGCCGGGGGTCGACATTCGGATTGGGCCTGTAGAAGCCGGCGACGAGCACGAGACAGACGGCGAGGTGCTGATTCGCGGGCCCGTTGTGATGCAGGGCTACTTCAATCGCCCCGATGCCACCGCAGCAGCGCTGAAAGACGGGTGGCTGCACACCGGCGACCTCGGTCGCGTCGACGAGGCAGGTCGGCTCGTGATCACCGGCCGCCGCAAGGAGCTCATCGTGCTCAGCTCGGGGAAGAACATCTACCCCGAGGAGATCGAAGCGGCCTACCGCACGTCGCCCTTCGTCAAGGAGATCTGCGTGCTCGGCCTCAGCCGTCCTGGCGAGCCGGCCGCCGAACGACTCTATGCCGTTGTCGTTCCGAACCAGGAGCTGCTGCGAGAGCGCAAGGTGGCCAACGTCGGCGATTTGATGCGCTTCGAGATGGAAGGGGCGTCCGTGCACCTTCCGCATCACAAGCGGGTGCTCGGCTACGAGATCTGGATGGATCCGCTGCCGCGCACCACGACCGGAAAGATTCGGCGATTCGAGGTGGAGCGTCGCGTGCGGGATGCCACCGCGAAACGGGAATCGCCTGGCGGGCCGGAGGTTTCGGGTGACGATCAGGCGTGGATGGCGCGGCCCGAGCTGGGGCCGATCCTGGCGCTGATCCGAAACGCGGCACGCGCGGGCACATCGGTGGTGCCGGATGCCAACCTGGAAATGGACCTGGGCCTCGACTCGATGGAGCGCGTCGAGCTGCTGACCGCGCTCGAGCAGCGATTCGCGGCCGACATTCCCGAGGAGCAGCTGCAGCGCCTGTATACGGTCCGTGAGCTGTCGGAGGGCATCCTCGAGCACTCGAAGGGCGATGGCGCCGAGGGGGCGGCGGCATGGGATGCGCTGCTCGCTCCGTCCGCGATCGACTCCACTGCTTTCGATGAGTGGATGCAGCCGCATTGGTTCGTCCCGGCCGTGCTGTTCGGCGTGTTGAAGGCGATCCAACTTCTGCTGCGGCCCGGAGTGCGCATCGACCGGTCCGGCATCGAGCAGTTACCGTCGACTGGCGCGTACTTGATCAGCCCCAACCATCAGAGCTTTCTCGATCCGTTCGTCGTGATCGCGGCCCTCCCCTTCCGTGTCGTCCGGAGCCTCTTCTACGTGGCCGCCAGCGAGTACTTCAGGTCGACGATCCTCACCTGGTTCGGCCGGCAGGTGAACCTCGTGCCCGTCGACCCGGACGCCGGATTGATTTCCGCGATGCAGGCGGGGGCGTACGGGCTCCGGCACGGGCGCGTACTGGTCCTGTTTCCCGAGGGCGAGCGCTCGATTGACGGAACCGTGAAGTCGTTCAAGAAGGGCGCATCGATCCTGTCGCATCACCTTCACGTGCCGATCGTGCCAGTGGCTCTGGAGGGTGTGTTCGAGATCTGGCCGCGCAACCGGCCGCTCGACTGGCGTCGACTGCTGCCCGGCGCGGGCACGCGGGTGAAGGTCGTCTTCGGGCCGCCCGTCCAACCCGACATCGCGTCAACCGCCGCGAGCCAGGACGACGCCTACGAGGCTCTCACGCGACGCTTGCGCGACGCAGTCGAGACGATGTGGATGACCGCGCACACATCCCGTTCGTCCTGAGCTTGTCGAAGGACCTGTCCTGACATTGTCGAAGGACGAATCGCTTTCAGCTGAGACCCGCTTCCGCAATCGCGCCTTCTGCCAGGTCCCTCGCGTCCGCCACCACGACCCGGTCACGCCCTTCGCGTTTCGCGCGGTAGAGTGCGCGATCCGCGACGCGGAGCAGTCCGGCCGCATCGTGTGCGTGGAGCGGTGAGATGGCTACCCCGATCGATACGCTGATCGAGCCGAGAATCTGGCGGCGGAAGTTGACGGACAGCTTGCGGACGCGCTGCCGCAGTTCCGCAGCGCGCGTGATGGCGCCGTCTGTCCCCGTGTCGGTCAGCACGAGCGCGAACTCCTCACCCCCGTATCGGCACGCGGCGTCCTCGCCGCGGAACGACGTACGGAGCACGGCGCCGACTTCCTTCAGGATCGCATCTCCCGCCTCGTGGCCGAACGTGTCGTTGAAGTGCTTGAAGTGATCGACGTCGAGCATCAGGACCGACAGCGGGCGCCCGGCGCGGATCGACCGACGGCACTCGCGCTCGAGCGACTCGATGAGAAACCGCCGATTGAAGAGCCCGGTGAGCGCATCGCGGATAGACTGCGCGCGAAGCGTCTCGCGGAGATCGAGGTTGGCCAGTCCGAGCGCCACCTGCTCGGCGGTCGCGCTGATGATTCCGCCGGCGTCGGCGACGTCGGGCTCCATGCTGCTGTTCTTGGGAGGCTCGGTCAGGACGAGCAACCCGCGCGATTCGCCGTGCACGGTGAGCGGGAGGCACATGGTCCGCTGCGCGCCAACCACCATCAGATGCGGGCATGTTGGGGCGACGCCGGGACCCGCCTCGTAGATACGCCCGTTGATGATCGCGTGGCAGTCCGCTGGCACGAGCGTAGCGGTCGGCAGCGCCGACTCGCCCCATCGTGCGCGGTGTTGGAGCATGGTGCTCGCCTGGTCGGTCACGAACAGCGATCCCGGGCGCCGAAGGAGTCCCGGCATCGCCTGCGCGACCACGTCGTAGGCTTCAGCGTGTCCCTGAGAAGCCTGCAGCCTCTGACCGAGTGACGCGAGCTTCGCGATGTCCGTTGCGCGCTGCTGCGCGTGGCGCGCGGTGTCCGCGAGTTGATCGTGCAGGCGCTCCAGTTCACGCGCGTCGCGCCGGCGTTCGCCGGCGTCGCGGTACACGAACAGGGCGGCCGTCCCAATCAGTGCGAGCACTGCAATGCCCGGCCACGACACACCGCCGGCAACGGCGACGATGGCGATCGCGATGAGCAGTAACGGGACGATGCGGCCCGGCTGCGCGATGCGTGCCAGCGCGACAGCAAAGGGATTCTGGGGAACGGCCACGGCTCGATTATACGAGCCGCGTACACATGGGCTTGGGGTGAGGGCCTACTCAGCCGTCGTACGATTTCCGAGATCGCGATCGAAATCGAGCAGCGCGGCCGGGTCGTTCGCGATGAGCTTCAGCTTGGCGAGAATCTCGCGCGCCGATCTTTCTTCTTCGACCTGTTCAGTTAGGAACCACTGCAGCTCGACCGTCGCTGAGAACGCTTTTTCCCTGAACGCGAGATCGTACAGCGAGTCGATCTGTCCGCTTACGGCCTGCTCCTGCTTCGACACGCGCTCGAAGACGTCGTGCAGCGACGCGTATTTCTGCATGGGCGCGGCCATCGCCTTGAGTGACACCTCGCCGCCGCGATCGAGCACGAAATCGTACAGCTTCATCGCGTGGCCGTATTCCTCCTGGCTCTGGAGCCGGAGCCACTTGGCGGTGCCGAGCAGGTTCTGCGAGCGGCACCAGGCCGACATCGCGAGATATTCGTACGAGGCGCCCAGCTCGGCGTTGATTTGCTGGTTGAGGGCCTCGAGGACCACCGTGGTCGTGCTCATGCGGGAAGACTACCACAGGGACTCGCGCCCTTCGGACGCGGGGGCGGCCCGAGAGGCGCCTCACTGCGCTCGGCGGGCGTGTTCGCTCCGCTCCGCTCCCGCTGAGGCAGATTGCTATACTGAAGTAATTCGCAGTGCCGGAATGGCGGAACTGGCAGACGCGCCGGACTCAAAATCCGGTTCACCGCAAGGTGAGTGTGGGTTCGACCCCCTCTTCCGGCACCATCCCTCGCTCCGCTCGGTCTGGTCGCCGGAAGACGGCCTCAGGCACGCCGCGCCACTGCTTCGCGGCGGCGCCAGCATGCACGACCCCCTTCAAGTCGTTACCGCTCGTCGCTTCGCTCGGTCTGGTACCGTCTGAGGCGCTCAGGCGCGCGGCGAGCGACGAACGTCGCTCCCCAGCGCGCACGACCCTTTTTCTGAACTGACGAATACGCCCAGAGCCCCGCCGAACTACATGCGCACATGAGTCAACGACTTCGCGTCGATCGCCTTATCACAAGAGTGGTGTGCGCGGCAGCCAGGTTTCGTGTGGCGCCATCCTTGCCTGTAGCGCCCCGGAAACAGGTCCCAAGAGCGCGCCAGTTGCCCAGGCCAGGTGGGCATTGGAAGGACAGAAGGGCGAGCACATCTATGAGACGCTCGCTTTTCTGAATGAATATCTGGGGCGTCTCGAGGTCGTCGGCGACGAACGGTGGAGCGCTTCTACCCAAGTGAGGAGGCGACAGCCACGAAGTTCGGCACGCTTCTCGCGGCAATCGAGCGTGAACAGGCGATTTCAGATCATGTCAGACAACTCGCTCGTACTCGCCAATGCATTGCACAAGGCCGAACTCCTGGTCTCGCTGCTGCGCCAAGCCGGATGCGACGACGTGTCGCTCGAATCTCGGACTCAGGGTGCTCCTCACGCACACATCATCCGCTTTGCCCCCTGTCAACAGGTACAGCAAGGCCTCGCCATTTCAACGCCAGCCATATAACGCAGGGACATACGCGCCGCTATCCGGGCTCAGCGTCTCGAGGACAGTGGACCGAACGCTGGCCATCGGGGACGGGCAGGGCTAGAGCCGAGGGCGTTCGGCGTCGCGGCAAAGTGCCCGGGCTTGATGATCCACAAAGCCTGTATGTAGCCCGACATTCACGTAGTTCTTACACTCCTCGAACGGACTGCTGCCCGGTCGCCTGGGCCCGCGGGTCGGCCGTGGTCCACGAAAAATCGAGCCAAAACGCCGTCTGATGCGCAACCGCCGGGCGAATCGCGCCTCTGGCTCGGCAGGTATTCGGCTTGCACTCTCCCCGAATTTGGCGTCGGGGACTTTCCCCCTTGAGGCCTCACGGGGGACCGTCCCCGGTCCATGGGAGGGAGCCAAATGCGGGTCCTGAAGTCCTACGGGAGAAGGAGCCTGAGATGCGTGTAGTCACTTCCGCGCTGGCGAGCATCATCGTCCTGACGTCTATCGCGAGCGTTCATGCTCAATCGTTGAAACCCACCGGCTCGCAACCCTCCATCTCCGTGCCGCGGCTGATCAAGTTCAGCAGCGTCTTTCAGCCGGCGGACGGTCAGCCGCCGGCCTCGAGGGAAGTCGTCACCCTGTCGGTCTACGCGGACCAGGAGGGCGGCGTGCCCCTGTGGCAGGAGATCCAGACGGTGGCCGTGGACACGACGGGGCGGTTCACGGTGCTGCTGGGCGCGTCACACCCGGACGGACTCCCGCTCGAGCTGTTTGCCTCCGGCGAGGCCCGGTGGATGAGTCTGGCGTTTGCGCGGCCCGGAGAAGTGGAACGCCCGCGCGTGCAGTTGACCAGCGTGCCCTATGCGCTGAAAGCGGAGGACGCCGAGACGCTCGGGGGGCGCCCCGCGTCGGACTTCCTGCTGGCCCCCACCCAAGGCGACAAGGCACACCGCGCGGCCGGCGCGAGCGCTGACGCCTCGTTGGTGCCACCGCCCAAGCCGCCCGTCGTGACGCCTCTGGTGCTGCCGGGCACACCGAATTTTCTTGCGAAGTACGTGAACAGCGCGGACGTGGGGAACTCCAGCGTCTTCGAGATTAACGGGAGGGTCGGAATGGGCACGGGCGCGATCACGCCGTTTGATCGGCTTCATCTCCGATTCAGCGACGGGAGCGGCGCCTACACCGGCCTGGCCGTGCAGAACATGGCCAATACGTCGACGTCATACTCGGGCATGCTCTTCTACGACCAGTTCGGGAAACTGGCGCAGTTCCAGGGCTTCAACAACGTCACGCACGAGTACCGGATCAACAATGCTGCCTCCAACGCATCCATCAACTTCATGCTCGGGGGCGCGTCACGCCTGATGATGGATACGACCAATGGCACCACGATCTCCGGACCGGCCACCGTCGTCGCAGGAGCGGCGTCTCTCATAGGCACTTCGCTCCAAACCACAAATCCAGATCCAGGCAGCGCTGCCCTAGTCGCATTCGACTCCGCGGGCTTTGGCGCCGTTGGCTTCACAGACACCGGAGCCGCCGTCGCCGGCAGCGTATCCGATGTCGTCGTTGCTTGGGCTGGGTTTTTCGACGGCGACGTGGAAGTTACGGGCACCCTCTTCAAAGGCGCCGGCGCCTTCCGGATCGACCATCCGCTCGACCCGGAGAACAAGTACTTGTCCCACTCCTTCGTCGAGTCCCCCGACATGAAGAATATCTACGACGGGGTGGCCGTCCTCGACGCGGCT
>Ga0207701_10000366_pt1 | contig 46057 bp, 48 predicted proteins | sample KBSSwiSSwithPhiX_FD_184294 | JGI IMG/M metagenome (GOLD analysis project Ga0207701, IMG submission 184294) | Switchgrass rhizosphere bulk soil microbial communities from Kellogg Biological Station, Michigan, USA, with PhiX - S5 (SPAdes) (version 2) | ecosystem: Environmental > Terrestrial >... | reverse complement strand
TGGGTTCAAGTCGTGACGGCGCTAGCCGGCGTCTACGCGGGCGTGATTGCCGTGTTCCTGGTTCTCGAGAACCGTAGCCCGCAATCGACATTCGCGTGGCTGTTCTTGATGCTCGGTTTTCCAATTGGCGGTCTCATCATCTATACACTGTTTGGTCGCGGCTGGCACGCCTTCAGTCGCAAGAACCAGCTGCATACGCTCATCGAAGGCACGTCGCTCGTCGAGCGGAAAACCGCCATCTCCGAGCGGCAGCCCGCCCTGCTCGAGGAGCTTGCGGGGACGAGCATCGGCGAATACGCGCGACTGGGTCAGATGCTCTGGGCATCGGCGAACGCGCCATTGACGCTCACCAATCGACTCGAGGTTCTGCAGGATGCGCGCGAGAAGTACCCGCGTTTGCTCGCCGACCTGCGTGGCGCCTCTCAGTCGATTCACCTCGTCTACTACGAATGGGCGGCGGACGGGTTCACCGACGAAGTGGCGGAGGTGCTGGCCGCGAAAGTTGCACGTGGTGTTGAGGTGCGAATCATCTACGACCCGGTCGGGAGTCTGAGAATGCTCAGCTGGCGGTACATGCGTTCCATACGCGACGCCGGTATTCAAATGTTCCCGTATTCTCCACTTTACGCCATGCACACGATCAGCTATCGGAATCACCGCAAGATTGCCGTGATCGACGGTCGCGTCGGGTACTCCGGCGGCTTGAACATGACCGAGACGCACCTGTCTGGGCCTCGGGGATTCAGCGGCTGGCGCGATACGCATGCACGTGTCGTGGGCGAGGCCGTTCTCAGGCTGCAGTCTGTTTTCTTGATCATGTGGCACAACACGACGGGTGAAAATCTCTTTCACGAGCGCTACTTTCCCGTTCCGAGTGACGATTCGCCCAAACTCCCGATCCAGGTAGTCAGTGGCGGGCCCGATTCACGATGGAGGGTCATCCTCAAGTCGTACATCGTCCTGATGGCCCTGGCGCGCGACCACGTGTATCTACAGTCGCCATTTCTGATCGTGAACGACAGCCTGGCCGATGCCATGAAGGCGGCGGCGCTCGCCGGCATCAGGGTGTGGGTGATGATCGCTCCCCGTGGAGGCGAAGGACAGCTGGCGTATCGCGCGGGCATGACCTACGCCCGAGAGTTGGCAGAAGCCGGTGTCCGCGTGCTGTTGTACCGAGGTGCATACTTTCACGCGAAGACCGTGTGCGTGGATTCGAAGGTGTGCTCCATCGGATCGGCGAACATGGACATCCGAAGCTTCTCGATCAATTACGAGACCAATCTTGTCGTCTACGATGAGGCCGTCACGAGAAGACTTGAAGCAGACTTCGAACGGGACATGGACAATTGTGAAGACTTTTCTGTGTCGCTTTACGACCGGCAGCCCCCCCACACTCGACTGATCGATTCGGTGATGCGGCTCGCGTCGCCGCTGCTGTAGCCAACCTACCAGTCAGGGGGAGTCTCGCTTTTCAAGGTGATCATCGACAGCAGGTCATGGCTTAGAGGTCCGCCGCCGGGATCTGCGATCGATCAGCCGAATCGACGAACGATCGTGATAGCGGCCGTGCAGACGCCGCCCGCGCTGTGCTCGAAGGACGCGCGGAGTCAGCTCGCTGCGCACGATCTTCGCGGGACGCAGCGAGCTGACTCGACGATGCTGAGGCATTCAGTGCACGCGACCGCAAAAATGTCAGTTCGCCTGCACGTGCGCCCAACATTGCGGACACCTCACCCCACAACGTGCGTGCTTCGACGTGAGGGCAGTCTTCGTCGCACACGTCAGTGGTGTGGCCCAATCGCATGCGCCGCTCGTGCGCAACCATCGCGTCGTGCCAGGCCATGAGCCGCGCGCGAAGCGACGCTGCCTCTGGAGTGCCACTGCCCGAGCCCACGATTGCATACGGATTCATGTTAGACCCATCCTTTCTCGCGCACGCGCGCGCCACTTCTCTTCGAATTGCTTCTGTGCCTTGCGTAGTCGCCTTCACCTCGTCCGGGCACCCGCCATATCCGTACGTTTCAACCGAGTGCGCGTCGCGAAGGCGACCGCCGCATTCGATGTGATTCCGGATCGGACCGGTGAATGCCGACCCTACGAGCAGTCGGCGGGGCGGGCGGTGTCGGTCCTGCTAGGCTTCGGCGCGAATACGATCGACCCGCAGCGCACGTCGATCGCTGCGATTCGCACCACCAACACCGCCTGACGAAGGCGGGTGTCGCACGAGAGGGTGAAGACAAGCGGCATCACAGCCTCGCGCGATCCACAGCGCGCGGTGACCGGACAACGTGCTGCGACGGCGCTTGCCCTCCCAAAGAGCAATTTCCGATCCGACGGACTTTCTCGCAAAAAGCATGATTTGCCGGCCAGCCGCCCTTTCACTTTGAGACTGTCGTTTCAATTTGTAAGAGCGCACAACGGTTGCCGCCCCGCTTGCGAGGCAAAACGCGGCTCAAAGAGGTATCGGAACTTGCAGTGAGAGGTGTTGAGGCGTGAGGCCTCGCGGCGAGAGTGCGCCGGACGGCGCGCAGACCGAATTCACTCTTCCAGGAGGTGCGACGGTGACCAGTTGGTCGATGGCTGTCTTAAAACTAGTCGGGACGCTGGCGGTGATTGCATCTGCCGCGCGAGGGTTCGTTGCCTTTGCCGCGTGGAGAAAGTCGTTCGTGAATCGTCTGATCGGTGCCGACCCACACCCACAGGAGCTGAGCTGATGCAACTTCCTTCTGAGAGTGACAGTCGTGGCGGACACCGGGCCGCCGCGGTTCGTGGCCTGGGCGACTCGATGAAGCAGCGTCCGCATCAAGTCAGTGACGTGGCGGCGGCCGATCGGCGGTCTGTTCTGCCACCATCGGTGTCGCGACGGCTCAAGCGTGCTGGGGGCCGCGCCTCACCGCGTCCAGCGCACGTGCGCGTGATGGGAGTCCCCCTCGATGACCGTGATCACGCGGACATCAGACGCAAGTTGGGGTTGAGGCTGGGCAAGTTCGCCTGGTCAATCGAGAGGGTGACAGTGCGGGCACGGGATGCCAACGGCCCCCGCGGCGGAGTCGACCAGGAATGCACCGTGAAGGTTGTCCTGAGCGGACTCCCCAGCGTCGTCGTCCGACGGCGGCACGCAGCGCTGCAGGTCGCCGTTGACGACGCGCTGCACGCCGTTGAGCAGGCCGTCCGGCGGAGCGTGCGCCGGCGCCGCATGAAACAGCTCCATGGCCGCTGGTCACGGCGCGCAGCCGTCGGCGGCGGCCGATAGCCTCCACGCCGGCCCGCTGGCGTAACTCCATCTCTCGGATCAGAAAGGACTACGAGCCCATGGATGTCTTCAAACAAATGCACGACGGGGGACACGAGGAAGTCGTGTTCGCGCGCGACGCCGAAGCCGGTCTCACCGCGATCATCGCGATTCATAGTACTACCCTTGGACCGGCCCTGGGTGGCACGCGAATGTATCCGTACGCCACGGAAGATCAGGCCCTACGCGACGTCCTGGAGCTTTCCCGTGGGATGACGTACAAGGCCGCGGCAGCCGGCCTGAACCTGGGAGGCGGAAAGGCGGTCATCATTGGAAATCCACGTAGAGATAAAAAAGCGTCGGTATTCCGGGCCTTCGGTCGATTCGTCGAGAGAATGAACGGCCGGTTCTACACGGGCGAGGATGTCGGGACGAACATGTCGGACATGGATGACGTTCGGCAGGAAACCAGGTTCGTCGGGGGCGTTTCGCCTGAGCGTGGCGGTGCGGGTGATCCATCACCCGTCACGGCGTACGGCGTGCTGCAAGGCATGAAAGCGTGCGCCGCCGAGCGCTGGGGCCGGGATTTCCTCGACGGACGCCGGGTCGCGATTCAGGGCCTCGGAAAGGTCGGCTGGCATCTCACGGAACTGCTGCAGCAGGCGGGAGCCATCGTCATCGGCAGCGACGTAAACCACGAGCAACGGACACGAGCGCAAAAGCAACTGGGCATACACACCGTTGACCCAGAGGATATTTACGACGTGCCAGTCGACATCTTTGCGCCGTGCGCGATGGGCGGTGCGATCTCCGAGCGCACACTCGCGCGACTGACGTGCGAGGTGATTGCGGGGTCGGCAAACAACCAGATCGATGGCCAGGCCGTTCCAGGTCTGATCCTCCAGCGCGGTATTCTGTACGCGCCCGACTACGTCATCAACTCTGGCGGCCTCATCCACGTGTATGTCGAGCTCCACGGCTACGATCGGGCGCGTGCTCTGACATTGACGGGAGAGATTTACGGGCGGTTGCGCAACGTCTTCAAAGTCGCTCGCAATTTAGGCGCCCCGACGAGCGTCGCCGCTGATCGGATGGTGGAACGGCGCCTGACGGAGGAGCGTCGGCGAAAGATCATGACGAATGATATCGATTCAGCTGCCCTTACGCGATGACGCTTGGCCACAATCAGGTCACTTGAGCCCGGAGCGACGACGTCATGGACAGCGCTGAGCTCAGCACCAAGACGAGCCGCTCCGCAGGCGGTTGTGACGACGATCAGGTTTATCGGACGCCTGGATGAAGACCTGGATGCCGTTCTCCAGCACCTGCGCGATGAAACGAGCAGACCTCGCCGTTGTAGCGCACGCAGAACCACACGATGAGCCCGCCTGCCGCGAGATTAACCGCCTGGACCCCCACAAACACGATGTCTCGAATCACGACTGCATGAATCAGGAAGAGTAATGACGCCGCGCACCACAGAGAGAACGCCTGGATGCTGATGCCGGCTGTGCAGCGTTCCTTAATCAGGTGGACGATTTGAGGCACGTAGCCGGTTACGACCAACCCGGTTCCGACGAAGCCAATGATCTGGGAGGGAGTCATCTGGGCTCTTTTCTAACCTGCACTTACGGTGTCGTGCGCACGGAGCGTATATCCACGCCTTCGTCTCGAAGCTGCTCGAGGTCGACGGCGCGACGAGACTTGATGAGCGGCATGACACGACGCACGTCTTTGCCCCGGTTCAAGCCGACAACCGCGTCGACTCGACCATCGTTGACGTAGCACGCCAGATAACTGCCGGAGCCGATGCGCCCTCGTACCACGAGTTGCTCCCAGGTCGTGTGGTACCCGGCGTACTGGAGGCTCGTGTCGTACTGGTCGGACCAGAACCAGTGCACGTCGTCGTAGGCGACGCGCTTGCCTTGCATGTTTCGTGCGGCAGCAGCGCCTTGCTTGATGGCGTTGTGCCAATGCTCCACCCTGATCCGGCGATTAAACACCGGGTGATAGTGATTCGCGACGTCACCGGCTGCATAGATCCCGCTGATGTTGGTCTGACAATACTCGTCCACGACGACGCCGTTGTCGACGTGAATCCCGCTGCCTGCCAGCGCGTCCACCACCGGCTCGATGCCGATGCCGACGACGACGAAGTCGCACTCGAGGCGCAGCCCGCCCTTGGTCACGACACAGTTCACGCGTCCGGTTCCCTCGAACGCGGCGACCGTCTCTCCGAAGATCGTCCGAACACCGTGGGAGCGATGGAGGTCGGCGAGGGTTTGGCCCACCGTCTCGCCGAGAGCGCGGAACAGCGGCGTCTTCGATGGGTCGATGGCGACCACCTCCAAGCCCTTCAGTCGAAGCGAGGCGGCGACTTCCGAGCCGATGAAGCCCATGCCGACGACGACGACTCGACGACCGGCAATCATCTCTTGACGAATGCGATCAGCGTCCTGGACAGTGCGAAGGCCGTAGATGCCGTCAAGATCGCCGCCAGGCATCGACAGATGTCGGTTACGCCCGCCCGTGGCGATCAGCAGCGCGTCGAACGGTACGCGACGCCGATCCTCAAGTTCCACCTCGCAGGCTGACGGGTCGATGCGCGTCACGCGTGTGCCGAACATCGTGTCGATGCCGTGTTCCGCGTAAAACACGGGCGGCCGAACCAGTGCCTTGTCGAACGGCAGATCGCCGCGGAGATAAGCTTTCGAGAGTGGGGGGCGCTCATATGGCGATTCGTGCTCCGCCCCGATGAGCGTCACCGTCCCATCAGCGCCGTCCTCGCGCAACGTGATCGCTGCGGTCGCGCCGGCCAGGCTCGCCCCGACGATGACGTATCTCCGGGCCATCACACCTCGATCTGCAGCGCGTCACCTTCGACGCGAGTGCGGTAAACCTTGACCGGCACGGTTGCCGGAGGCGCCAGCACGTTGCCCGTCCGCACGTCGAACTCCGAGCCGTGGCACGTGCACGTGAGGGTCGTGCCAGCGAGCTCGCCTTCTTCCGCCAGCGAGCACTCTTCATGCGTACACGCGTCGTCGAACGCGTAGTACGTGCCGCCGACGTTGGCGACCGCGATCCGTGCACCGCGCACATCGATTGCCTTGACATTGCCCACGCGGACGTCGTTCGTCTTGATTGCCGTTATGTACTCTGCTCCCATTGCGCCCTTCCTCCTCGATGTGTCAAGTAACCGCAGCCCTCGTTCGTCACGCTCGGAACCGATGACGACGAGAACGTGCTTCAGTTGTCCTCGGTCCGTGACCGGGAAGGTCGTGCTCGCCTATCCGCCGCGGTCGACTCACAGGATGCGGGCGAGGACCGCCGCCACCACGCGATCGCATCTCGGTCGCGGGAAGCGAAACGTGTTCGACGCGGCGCACTCGGCCTGGTCGTATAGCTCACGGCGCAGCGCTGCGCGGGCGCCGACAATCGCGTCTTGACGACGGCTTCGCTGACATTCAGCGCATCGGCGACCGCTTGAGTGCTCATTCCCTCGACCTGTCTCAGGATGGACACCTGGCGTGAGCCGTCCGGCAGCCGGTCGATCGCCCATTCCGTCAGCGCGCCGAGCTCGCGCGCGAAAGCGAGCCTCGCCGGATCCCGAGTCGAATCCATAGCGCTCACCAACCTGAGATGGTACCGATTCTCATCGTCCATGTTCGTGTACCGGTTTCGGCGCCGCGCGCGCACGAGGGCCTCGTGAATCGCTATCTGGGTCAGCCAGGTTAAAAAAACGGCTCGGCCGTCGAACTGCCGTAAGTGGCTATAAGCCTTCCCGTAGGCCTGCTGCATGATGTCTTTTACATAGAGTGCCTGGGGACCGAAACGTGACACGGCTCCCCCGGAACAGACGGGGCTGTCGAACTTGACAGGCTGAAGCATCCAGATCGCATCGCTCGCACCAGCGGATCCTCTGAGCCTGGCGCATTTCACAACGAACGACTTGTTGCATTTTGAAGGGATCGCCGCCCTCCGGCTCGGGCCGTGGGCGTGCAATCGCCGCAAAAGGCCATTTCAGCGGTTGGCTCCTTCCTTGCGACGCTCGTCCAGATAGGGCTGATCAGCAGGCCATGCTGCGAGGAGAGACCAAGTGCAGAGTGCGTCAACGGATAGCGAACTGGCGTCCCCGGTAACATCCCCGGCGGCCGTGTCCCCGACGGATGAAGAAGTGGTCGCTCGAGTCTGCGCGGGCGATACGCAGACGTTCGAGATCCTCATGCGGCGTTACAACCAACGCCTCTTCCGCGTAGCGCGTGCAATTCTTCAAAACGACGCGGACGCCGAAGACGCGGTTCAGCAGGCATACCTAAATGCCTATCGTCACCTGGCGCAATTCGAAGGCCGCGCCAAGTTTTCAACCTGGCTCACACGGATCGCTGTCTACGAGGCGCTGAGCAGAAGGCGCCGAAGCCGCGACAAATCCGGCGCAACCGGCGACGAGGAGCACGTCACGCACGTTGCATCGGCCACTCCAGATCCAGAACGGCAAGCGTACGTCGTCCAGTTGGGTGCGCTCCTCGAAGCCGCCCTTGCGGCGTTGCCAGACGGCTATCGTCGCGTGTTCATGTTGCGCGAAGTCGATGGGCTCAATACAGCCGAGACTGCTCAGCAACTGCGCTTGAGCGAAGGAACCGTCAAGACGCGGCTTCATCGCGCGAAGGGCCTGCTTCAGCGGAAACTGCACGACGTCACGCCATCGACAGCGTTCCGCTTTGACGGCGAGAGGTGCGACAGGCTCGTCGTAGCGGTCATGAACTTGACTCACTCTTAATTGGTTAACAACCTGTCCAGACCCTGTGGCCACGACATCGGCTTCCCTCCGCTGAACCAGCACCGACGGTTCGTCACCCTTCCTTGGCGTGTGGTCAGTAACCTTTTGCGCAACCAACACTCTAGTGAGGGCAGATCGGCCGGACCAGCGTGTCGTGATCACAGACGGCAGCGGGGTGCTGGCGGCTGACGATGCACACGGCGGTCATTCCGTGCTGCGCTGAGGAGATGAGGTGAGTTATGCGACGGGTCTACTCGTTGGTCCTGGCCGTACCGATTGCGCTATTAGGGCTGGTCAAGTCGCCGACTGTTCCCCCTGCGGCGGCTGCTGTGCAGCAGGGAGTCTTGGCCAAGATTGCACCAGTGTCAGCGCACAGCCCTGGGTTCTCGAGCTCACAAGACCATCGGCTGCGCTGGGACGATGACGGCAACAAAAAGGAGCCTGATGACCGCGGGATCAAGGACGGTCGGCGAATCTTCCGCTATGACACGTTCGGCGATGAGCAGCTGTGGACCGACGTGTTGCGAATGCATGAGGTCATCGCGACGGTGCCACCAGCGACGGCGCTGGCGGTCGGTCTCAAGGTTGACATCGAGGCGTTGCCGCGCGCGGTCGTCGATGCGCTTCGGGAGGGTCAAGTTGATCTAACCAACCCCGCCGTGACCGTCGAACTCCTGCGACTGAATGCGGTCGTTGGAGTCAGAGGCAAGGTCAACGAGCAGGGAAAGCTCACCAGCGTCGGCATCACTTGCGCACTGTGCCATTCCTCCGTGGACGACTCCTTCACGACCGGCATCGGCCGACGGATGGACGGGTGGGCGAACACCAGCCTGAACGTCGGCGCGATCGTAGCGCTCTCACCCGCGCTTGACGAGGCCACACGAGCGGAGTTCAGGACGTGGGGACCCGGGAAGTACGATCCCCGTCACCACGCGTTTGACGGCACGAACATCGTCCCGTTGAACAGCCCGTCGTTGCCGATCGTGATCCCGCCCATTTACGGCCTCAGAGGCGTGGGATTTGAGACGTTCACCGCCGATGGTCCCATCTCGTACTGGAACAGCTACGTGGGCGTCGGACAAATGGGCGGCCAGGGCCGCTTTAGCGATCCTCGCATCGGGCTCTTCATCAACCAGACGCCGGATCTCGTCACCCCGAAGCTCGCGGCGCTGTTGGACTATCAACTGAGCCTTCGGCCGCCGAAGGCGTCCAAGCGAGCGTCCGACCCGGTGGCCGCCGCTCGAGGTAAGAGGTTGTTCCGCAACGAAGCTCGATGCGCGACCTGCCATCAATCGCCGACCTTCACCGACGTCCTGAGCGGACCAGATCGACGAGTGCCCTTCCTCCACGATCCGGCCGAGGTCGGCATGGATCCCAGATATGCGGAGAGGTCCGCCACTGGTCGGTACCGAACGACACCGTTGCGCGGGCTCCTGCAGCACCCACCGTATTTCCATGATGGGAGCGCCCCGGACCTGCTTGCCGTGGTCGAACATTATGACGACTTGTTCGGATTGAACCTGACCTCCGCACAGAAGGCGGATCTCGTCGAGTACCTGAAGTCGCTCTGAGTGACGGACCGTGCCCCGATACCGGAGCGTAGACAGGCTTCAGTTTGCCCATTCCTCTCCGTTATTGCCGTGACGTGACGCGAACGGTTCGAGCGCACCTCGCGCAGTCGGCATGATGATAGATTCGCGCCTGTCGCTGCAGCGCCGTGTCACGTTACTACGTCAAGACCAACAGGCGAACGTCACCGAGGCCGGTTGTGGACGTTCGTTCTTTCAATGTGAAAGCCGGACACTATTGTGACAGCTCACGATCGTCCTGCTGGCGTGGGCTCATTCGGCACGTCTCTCGCACTCACGGAAGACGTCTGGGTCGTCTATGTCACAGCGAATCGGCACCCCATCGATTGTGGTCGAAACGGTGCGCGCAGGCTGCCTGAATGCGGCAGTCGCCGCGTACGAGGATGCTGGCATCCGCGGACCGTGCGCCGACGGCCGATGGGAAGTAGCGCTGGCTGCGATACGCCATGTGGATCTCTCCGGCGTGCTCGAGCCTCCGGCCGGCTCTGCCCACGCCGACGAAAGCGCGTAGCCGGTTGGCGGTACATCCCTTAAAGCTCAGGAGCGCCCTGCGAAGGTCTGTTCACTGATCGCCTCTGTCGACTCAGGACAATGTCACCACTTCCGGTCCTCACTATTGGGCATTCAACCCGACCGATCGACGAGTTCATCCGTCTGCTCAGGACCCACGGCGTTGATCGTGTCATCGACATCCGCACAATTCCGCGTTCGCGCCACAACCCGCAGTTCAGTCGCGACCCGCTCTCTCGCGCGCTGCGTCGAGTCGGGATGCGGTACACGCATATGCCCGGTTTGGGCGGATTGCGACACCCGCGGCAAAACTCGGCGAACAGTGGGTGGCGAAATGCGGGTTTCCGCGGGTATGCGGACTACATGCAGACCGCGACGTTCCGAAGAAATCTGGATCGGTGTATCGATCTTGCGAACGACTCGCGTGTCGTGCTGATGTGCGCGGAGGCCGTTCCGTGGCGCTGCCATCGCTCGCTCGTCGCAGACGCCTTGATCGTCAGAGGGATCGCGGTGAGCGAAATCACCAGCGGCGTGCGGGCGCGGCCCTATTCCCTGACGCCATGGGCCGAGGTCAACGGAATCGAGATCACATATCCCGACTCGACTGCCGGACGTGAATCGCGCCACCCTGACCGCGCACCGGCTGACGCTGAGCCTGAAAGCCATTCCTGAGCGCGCCTGCGTTGGGATCGTTCACTCGCGGTGAGTCGACAAGTTCACTCCTCTCGGGCGACGGGGGCATGCTAGCGAACGACAAGAACAAGTGAGGTGGTGTCTTTGCTCTCGCTGTGACTCGAACCGGCGTTACCGGCTGACCCATTCGACGAACTGCGGCGGAATGCGATCTTCGACGATTGCGACTCGGAGGACGCGGTGATTGTGGAGCATCGCGCGCGCGCCACCGCGCGCCTCTTCTATGCTTCCGTAGGACTGCCAGGCCTGTGGCAATGTGGCCGCAGTTCCTTGCACCATCGTCGCGAGCATCCGATACCCATGGCGCGCTGATTCGTCCGGGCGACTAGCCGTAGGCTGGCCTGGTTCAGCTGTTGCCGCTGGACGGACGGCCCTGAACTCTTCGTTCTTCATCATGTTCCGCACCCCACCCATGCACTGGTTCCCGCTCACGACAGCTGCCCATTCACCCGATTGACCGGCGGGGCGCTGGACGCGAACCGCCGGTCTGGCTGCATCAGGCCGCCTGCACGACGTGACAGCGACGGTCAATTACGTCGCGAGACTGAAGCTGACCGTCACGGTGAGCACGAAACGCTCTGGCTTTCCGTTCAGGAGAAGCGGCGAATAACGCCACTTGCGCACCGCGGCGACGGCCGCCGAGTCCAATAGCGGGATCGAACGGAGAACGCGTACGTCTTCTATGCTGCCGTCACGGGCAACGACAGCTTCCAGGATGACGACCCCTTTCACCTGCGCTCGAACGGCGAGCGGCGGATAGTCTGGTTCGACTCGTTCAAGAAGCGCGGGTGCGGTCAACTCACCACCGATGCGGACAGGTGCGCGCTCCACGGGCGGTGCGGGCGGTGGCGGTGGCGGCGGTGGCGGCGGCAAGGTAGTTGTCAATAGCCCGCCCACGATCCCGCCGACCACGCCACCAGGCACACCGCCCTCAACACCGCCGGGAGCGCCGTCATCAGTGGCGGCTTCAATCGGCGCCTCCTCGTCCTGGATCGTCGTCGGTGCGTCCACCGGCGCAGCCTGCACGCGAGTTGACGGCTGCGATTTGATGACGCTCGGCTTCGCCGACTTCGCAGCCGGAGGAGCAGGCGGCGGCGGTGGCGGCGGCGGCGCCACGGGTACCACAAACGCCAGCATGTCTGGAACTGGTGGCAGATCGCTGCTCACGTACATCAGCGGCACAATGATGAAGACCGCGACGACAGTCAGATGCACGATAGTCGAGACCAGCAACGGCCTTGTGCCGCCGTGCGCTGCTCGTCGTCTATCGGCCCCAAACAGTTCGAACATCGTGCCTCCTTCCACTGAACGCACCAGGACCGAGTCACAAATGCGAGATGCTCCCGTTCGCTCGCATCGCGACGCTCAACCATCACGAGTGAGCGAGTGTCCTCCGGCGATCTCTAAGGCAAAGCTCGATCCGGCGGACGACTTGTTGCCGTGCGCAACTGCCCAGAAATGAGCCGCTTGGTGAAGCCGGCCGTTTTTCAACGCTTTCAAGTTGAAGGAGTACTTTCAGAGTGAAAGCGGAGGAACACCTTCAAGAGCACCGCTGTCGATGCCGCGCGGCTCTTCCGCTCGCCGAAAATGACACGGGGTGAAGGATCAGTGATGGTGTCATTGCTTATCCAATCGCGTCGACTACCGCGCGCCTCGTCGCATCCTCATGGTTTCCGCAGCGCGCATCTTCGCCAGCCTGGGCCGAGGATTCCGTTTCCTGGCGATGTCCGGTAAACGACCGCCATGACTGCGCCGACGGTTCGGTTGGACTGATTCGCGCAAGTCGAACGACGAGTTCGTGGTACAGCAAAATGTTCAACTCCGTTGGAACACTGTGTTCGATGTCGCCTCAATAGACGCGACTGAGGGGCCGCGACCATCGGCGGCGCTTCAGGTCTGAGTCTGGGTGCTCGCGACCGGCGTTCCGATCGCGAGCGCCGTCGTCGACGTCACGATGGGACGGCCAATGCTCACGAACTCGACTTGGCCGCAGGTGGTTCTCCGGCCGCTCGAGCAGCTCGGGGCGAAGATGCGAGATTCGGCTGTCAGCCGATACGAAATCCAGCGCACGGTTGCGCGACCGATCGACCGCCGTCGCAGGCACGGCTGTCCTTGGTGCGCTCGCCATGTCTCGTTCGAGTTCCAAGCGGACATGCGCAACTGCGCGGTCGACCGCCACCCACATCTCTGAGTGTTCGGCGCGCGTCCGGAAGCCACCCGATCGACGAAGACGCACGTCGATCTCGCAGACGACTTCGCCGGATTCAGTACGACTCGTGCTCGCATCGAGGCTCACCGTTAGCGATTCGATACGAGTCCCGTGCTCGCTGAGTCTTGATAGCAGCCGCGACTCCAGATGGCGTGCAGTCGCAGGCTCGAGCTCAAACCCGTTGGTGCGAAACGTGATCAGCATGATGGCAGCCCTTGGCCGTTGGTTGGCCACGGCTTTCCTCCTGTACCGGTTCACAGGTGCACGCGACGCGCCAGTCCACGATGCGCGGAACTAGGGCAATTAAGGCTGTGACGTGGAACGGAGGGATGCAGAACGAAAGGGCTGTTTCAAGTTGAAACGAGCCCGAGTCGTGTTTTGCTCCGGAGAACCTCCCAACGAGCCAACCGGCGCGCCGTTCCCACGGTTCGGCAAAAGGAACGTCATGGCGCACGCTGGTCTTCGATTCGTACCGGGCAGCAGCTAGCGCCGCAGCCCAGAGCGAGCCACCGCAGAAGCCTCCTCAAGATGCTCCGCGCTTCGAGCGAATCGCTGCTACGGCAACCCACCCAAGAGCCAGCGCAACGAGAACAACGACAATGATGTCGCCGATAGGCATGCACTTCTCCTTGAAGAAAAGCGTTGTTGTGAGAACCGGGCGTTATTCACCGGGCCTGCACAACACGAAGAGCCCGCGCGCGGTGCGACGGAGAAAACGGGCATCGATCAATGAACTCAACAGCGCCTCACACGTACCTGGCTCCAGGCTCCAGAGTCGCTGGACCTGGGCGCGCGTGAGACACAGCCCCGGCATCTCGAGAAATTCAGCCCGCACCTGCCGAATCAGGCGTTCGTTGATCTCGTCGACCGTCGACGTGGAGGCACCACATGAAATGGCGCCTGTCCACGATGGCGGATCGCTCGCTGGGAACGAGTCGTTCAACACCTGATCGACCGTCGCCGAGTGCTGCTTCTGCCGCGCCGCCGCGTGCGGCCGCGGCCTTTGCCGCGAGCGGTCAGTCCGCCGTTCGCGCTCTGGTGGAGCAAACACCTCGTCGGCGGTGTAGAACGTCATGCCGCCTCCCGGTCTTCTGCGTCGACCCACCCTGCCACGTCAAGCGGGATCGGCGACGAGGCCCGACCACGAAGCGCTTTCCTCACCAGCAGCGCCACGATGATCAGCAGTGAGGCTGCGGCTGCGGCGTACCCGACCAGCAGCACGCTTCCTGTCATGAGCGCGAGGGCCACGATGAGCGCAAGGCCCACTACGATTCGTCTTCTCACATATCCTCCTTTTCATCCATGTCATCGCAAGGATCGATCCGAGTAGCGAACCAAAGAGAAACGCTCGCTTTACCGCGATTCGCGGGGGAATTGGCGATCCACCGCCACGGCGCCGGCGACGGCCAACCTTTCAACATGTAATGCGATTTAAGAGTGAAAGGCGCTGGATGGCGGAATGTCCGTGGAAATCCGCTGGACATCGCGGCAGCGAGTCGGCGCGGACCTTGCGTTCCCAAAGAACAGCGACTCCGATTTCGGTGGCGCACGGTGATGCGCTGAGGCGAGTCGTTGACCGCGCGGGCGGCAGATGCCGCCGCGCGGTCTTTTTCATTGCTGGCTGGCGTCAGTAGACGACGCCGTACACAAGGGGCAGACGATGGCTTCGACGATTCGGGAACATGTGCCGGCAACGACAACCACCTTCGAGGCGGCGCGCGCCCAATTCGATCGGATTGCGGATCGATTGCATCTCGACAGTGCGACGAGGGACCTGCTGCGATCTCCGTTGCGCGAGTTCCATTTCTCGATTCCAGTGCGCATGGATGACGGGAGTACGCGTGTATTCAGAGCGATCCGGGTTCAGCACAATGACGCGCGCGGCCCATTCAAGGGCGGGATCCGTTTTCATCCGTCCGCATCGGCGGACGAAGTCCGATCACTCGCGATGGCGATGACTTGGAAGACGGCCGTCGTCGATCTCCCGCTCGGAGGCGCCAAGGGCGCAGTGTTCTGCGATCCGGGCGAGCTGACGGAAGGCGAGCAGGAGCGGCTCTGCCGAGGATGGGTGCGCCAGATGTTCCGAGCGCTCGGGCCCAGGATCGACGTGCCGGCGCCCGACGTGATGACCTCAGCGAAGCACATGGCGTGGATGCTCGACGAGTACGAAATCATCTCCGGTTCAAAGGCGCCCGGCGCCGTGACCGGGAAGCCTGTCGACCTCGGCGGCTCCCTGGGGCGGATCGAAGCGACCGGGTATGGCGTCGTGCTCGTCTTGGATGAGGCGCTGAGGCGACTTGGTACCCCAATTGAGGACGTGACGGCGAGCGTGCAGGGCTTCGGAAAGGTGGCGCAGCACGCAGCCCGCCGCTTCAGCGCGCTTGGCGGCACGGTCGTGACGGTGTCGAGCTGGAACCGGGCCGATGCGCGCGCGTACACGTTTCGGCAGGAAAGCGGACTCGACGTCGTGGTGCTGGCGGGAATCACCGATGATTACGGCAGCATCGATCCGGCGAAAGCGGCAGCGGTCGGCTGCGAGGTACTGCCGGGCACCGCGTGGCTGGAGCAGCCCGTCGACGTCCTGATCCCTTGTGCGCTCGAGCATCAGATCACTGAAGAGAACGTCGGTCGGGTGCATGGGCGCGTGAAGATCGTCGCAGAGGGCGCAAATTCACCGACCACGCCGGCCGCCGACCGCATTCTGGACGAGCGCGGTGTGATCGTCATTCCCGACGTGCTTGCCAACGCCGGCGGTGTGACGTGCAGCTACCTCGAACAGGTGCAAGGCAGCGCCAACGCCTACTGGCGGCGCGACCAGGTCTTTCACGAGCTCGACGAACGGCTGCGGGCCGCGTTTCGGAACGTACACGACAACGCCGATCGCGGTGCGATGTCGCTCAGAGATGCTGCTTATCTTATCGCCGTTGATCGTGTGGCGAAGGCGGTTCGAGCAAGAGGGTGGGTGTGACGTGAGCTTATACAGATCCATCGCGAATGCCGTCGGCACACGTGAAGGACGCGATCTCGCACACCGTCTCAACGCGTGGCACGACGCGATGGTCATTCATCGACGCCGCGACGGCGCTGTCGCCGGCCATTCCTGCGACGCGGATTGTCCGCACCGGGAGGCAGAATCGCTGTGGCGAGAAGCGCTCGAGACGTACGGCGAACGCGCGCACGAGTTCGCGTTCCTGCGGACCTATGGGATGGCGACGGAGCAACCAGACGATCGGCGCGCCGAGCTTCGCCTGTGATCGTCGCCTCGCATCCCTCGGTCATTCTGAGAGCCCTTAACGAGGTGTAATCATGAGAGCCGTTTTTGTTCTGACAACCGTCGTCGGCGCCTTGGCGTTGGGCGTGATTGCCGCAGCGTCGGAGAGCCGTCTGCTGATTCGTACGCTGCTCGTCGGGTTGGTCCCGGTGATCTGGGCTGTGTCGCACGCCATCGAACGCGTGACCGGCCGTGATCTGTGGCACTTCAGCGCGCCGTCACCTGAATCGGGGGATGCGTCGTCGTGGGGGCACGAGTCCGCGGTCGAACTCCGGCCGGAGCCGGAGCCGGTCGAGTCCGTCGAAACACCGACGATCGTTCGACTCTGCCGCTCGCCGCATGAGTTTGACGCTATATTGTGAGCGGATGGACGAACGACGCCTGCAACTGGCGGAACTTCTCGACTTTCGGCCCGATGAGGGCATCATTCGCCTGCACGAGCAGCGAGTGGTGATTTTGAGCGCGGCCGCTATGGGCCTGTTGCGAAAGGAATTGATCGATACGCTGGGGGCGGAGACGGCTCGCCGCCTCCTGATGCGGTTCGGTTTCGCGGACGGGTACCACGACGCGGTCAGCCTGCGCGATCGGTCCGCGTGGTCCAGTCCTGTCGACGGATTGCGTACCGGTGCGGTGGTGCACACGCTGGAAGGCATCGTGCGCTCCGATCTCACATCTGTGGAGTTCGATCCGGAGTCTGGCCGCTTCGAGGCCGAAGTCGAGTGGCACGATTCCTATGAAGCCGAGCAGCACGTCCATCACTACGGCGCAAGCCCGCGGCCAGTCTGCTGGTCGCTGGTCGGATATGCCAGCGGCTACGCGAGCGCATGCTTCGAGCGTGAGATCTACTTTCGGGAGTCATCGTGTGTTGGAGAGGGGAAGAAATCCTGCACGGTGACCGGGCGTGATGCCGCCAGTTGGGGCAACACGATCGACAAACTGCGTGAGGACTTTCAGAGCAAGGATCTCGGTCGCGAAGTGGAGCGGCTGCGGTCGGCGGTCCAGCGACGGCTGCAGGAGCTCTCTCGGCGCGAGCGCGCGCTCGAGAAGCGCGAGCGGGAGCTGAACGTCCTCCGTGAGCGGATCGCGCGGCACACGGCCTCGCGGCACTTCATCGCGCGCAGCGAGGCGATGCAGGAGGTACTGGAGCTCGCCGCGCGCGTGGCGCCGATCGATACGACTGTCCTCGTTTATGGCGAAAGCGGCACCGGCAAGGAATTCATCGTCCGGATGATTCATGAGCAGAGCCCGCGCGCGGCGGCCCCGTTCGTGTCGATCAACTGTGCGGCGTTGACCGAGACGCTGCTCGAATCGGAGCTGTTCGGGCACGTTCGCGGAGCGTTCACCGGAGCGTCCCGCGACAAGGCGGGGCTGTTCGAGGTGGCGGGAACCGGCACCATTTTTCTCGACGAAATCGGCGAGGTTGCGCCCACTATTCAAGCCAAACTGCTACGCGCCCTGCAGGAACGTGAGATTCGTCGCGTCGGCGCCGAACGGACGATCAAGATCAACGCCCGCGTCGTGGCCGCGACGAACCGCGACCTCAAGGAAGCGGTGGGGAAGGGGACGTTTCGCGAAGACCTCTACTTCAGGCTGGCCGCATTCATCATCACCGTCCCACCGCTGCGGGAGCGGCGCGACGACATCCCGGCATTGGTGCACGAATTCGTCCGACGCTCGGCCGCCAGGCTGAAAAAAGACGTCAACGCTGTCTCCGCTGAGGCCATGACCGCGCTGATCAACTACGAATGGCCGGGAAATGTTCGTGAGCTCGAGCACGCCATCGAGCGCGGGGCCATCCTCGCCAACGGAACGACCATTGGCCTCAGAGAGCTGCCGCCCGAAGTGTCGCAACGAAAAAAGGGCGCGCCAACGAGTAACCCGCTGAACCTTCGTTCACAGGAACGGGAGCTGATTCGCCGCGCGCTCGAGCGCTACAAGGGCAACCGAAAGCGCGCGGCGGCAGCGCTCAACATCAGCACGGTGACGTTGTGGCGGAAAATGAAGGAGTACGATCTCACCGCCTGATCGTTCCCCCCTGGCGTGCTATTTGCCTACGTGTAGTGGATGCGAATCAACCTCGCGGGCGTCAACGTTCCAATTACCAACGACCAGCGTGCGTATGCAGAGTATCGCTTCTTCACGTCCATTGCGCCGCACGACATGAGCATCCGCGCAGTGGATGTCGTCATTCGGCGCGATTCGGCTGCGCATCATTCATTTCTCTGCAGGGTCGTCGTCAACCTCGGCTCGTCAGGCCGGATCAAGACCCAGGCTCGGGCCGCCCATCCGAGCGCGGCTATCGATCGCGCCGCGGATCGGGCGGCGTGGCTGGTCCGTCGCCGGGCCGGACAGGATTTCAGTCTGAAAGCTCCGGTTTTCAGTTCGTAAGACCGTCCCGCCGCAGACTCCCTCGCCCCCACGGTTTTCGGCTGTTTCGCAACGATTGACGTGTCGCGCTTGCGGCGCGCTGATTGCGTTAGTGCGATGCGTGGAGCTTGTCTTCGCCGCCTCGCCAATGGCCAGCAGCAACCTCCGTGTCGATCGCATTGTGTGTGCGGTGACCTTGTCGCCGTCGTCGCGACGGGTCGTCGCCTGGGCGGCCTCGCTCGCTCGCCGATACGACGCCGAGGTGCGCCTGTTTCATTCGATGCCCATTTGGAGCGAACGCGCAGCGGCAGAGCGCGGAGCCGACTCCGAGCAGGTACTGAAGAAACTATTCACGCTGGGGCAGGGTCTACGTGGACGCCCTAGGATTAGCGCCGCGGTCACGGAAGGTGATGCCGCTGCCGAAATCCTGCGGCATGCTCGGATGGTGCACTCGGATGTTGTCGCGATCGGCATGCACGCACGAGACGGAAGCGTAAGCCCGCTGATCGCACAAATTGCGATAAATGCTCCGTGCCCGGTGCTCGTTGTAGACGACACCTCATCACTTAGCGGCATTCTCAACCATATCGTCGTAGCTATCAACTTCCGCCCGGCTTCGCTGTTAGCCGCGAATTACGCGTTCGCGTTCGCGGCGGCTGTAAACGCGCGGGTGACCGCCGTTCACGTGCTTCCCGAACGGTGGGAAGGACCAAGACGGGCTGACGCGAACATCGACGAGACTCGAGAGCTGGTCCAACGTCATTTTCGACAGCTGCTTCACAACGCCGTCAGTGACATGTCGGGGTCACATGGCAACTGGAGCGGCGTCGTAACCAGCGGTCGGCCGTGCGCCGAGCTTGTCCGCGTCGCCGCTGCCCGCGACGCCGATCTGATCGTCATGGGCGTCGATGCCGAGCACAAGTCGCAGAACACGTTCGGAGAAACGACGAGTTGCATGATGCAATTCGCGCGGAGAACCGTTCTGCTCGTTCCAGAACGATTGCTTCGAGAACAACAGGTCGCCCCAAGGGATCGAAGCATCCGACCACAGTGAGGTCGCAGCTGTGGGAGCCAAGAACATGATCGCGAATACGGGGGAGTGACATGTTGACGTTGCATCGAGTCCTGTGTCCCGTAGATTTCTCTGATCCGTCCAGACGAGCGCTTCGCCATGCACTGGCGATCTCGCGCTGGCATGAGTCGGAACTGACGGTCCTCCATGCGGAAGACGTATTGCTCCACGCAGCGAGCGTCCAGGCGGTTGGCTATCCCGGGCTGGCGGCAAGGCACTACCAGGAATTGCGTGAGCTCATCGATGACGCCGGGGGAAAGAGCCGGGACGTCAAGGTTCACGTTGTTACCGGCGACCCGGTTTCGAAGATTCTCGAACACGCGGCGCACGACGCGTCGAATGTGATTGTCATGGGCACGCATGGCAGATCCGGCCTGACGCGGGCGGTCCTCGGATCGGTCACGGAACGGGTCGTCCGTCAGTCGTCGACACCGGTCCTCACGATTCCACCGTCTGCGGAATTGCGCGATGACCTCATGCCGTTCGATACCATTCTGTGCGCGGCGGATTTTTCCCCCGCGTGCAGGGAGGCACTCGACATCGCGATCTTGATGGGACAGGAGGCTGACGCTCGTCTGATTCTGCTTCACGCGCTCCAACTGCCAGACTTCGACCCTGGGATCGTGCCGGTGCCGCGCCCAATATCGGCCCAAACGGAGTATTCGACATTTCGCAAGGATGCACTGAGAAGGCTCAAGTGTGGACTGCCCGCCGACGCGGTGTTTCGGTGCAGGCCTGAGCTCTTCGTCGCAGAAGGACGTCCAGCGGACGTTATCCTCCAGACCGCCTCGAGAGAGGACGCTAAGCTAATCGTGATGGGAGTCCAGACTCGCGGAGCATTGGATAGACTGATCTTCGGGTCAACGACGCGTAGCGTAATGCATGCGGCAACGTGCCCGGTGTTGTCAATCCGGGCCAGTCCGGGGGCCGAACCCTGGCCATCTCGACCGCCCGTGGCACCGGAAAGGCTTGCGACGGCCACAACCGGCTTGTGATGCTGATCGCGGAAGGGGGCCGGCGACAACGAGCGCCGGCCTCGCTGGTGGGAGTCCGGGGACGGTAAGCGACCGGGTGGGCCGATCGCGGTGAGTTCCTCAAGCGGCGACCGCGTCAAGGTCGGCGTCGGCACGCCACTTGTTGTCATTCGCTGGGACTGCCAGCATCGGGCACTCGGTGCGGCGAAGCGCGTGACCAGTCGTCGAACCCAACAGCCTGGCAAGTCCGCCTCGTTTCCTGACGCCGAGCACGACCAGATCTGCCTTCAGATCTTTGGCGTTCCGCACGATCTCGTCGACCGTCAGGCCGACGGCGACCTGAGTGTGCACTCGTCCATCGAGCTCCTCGGATACCGGCAACAGCGAATGCAGACGCCGCCCCGCATGCTCTGTGAGCAGTGTTGTGTGGTCGAACGCTGGAAACTCCAAGGCCATCCGTGGGACCGCGGGGTGGACGACGTCCACGACGTGCAGCAACGTCATCGTGCCGTGGCCTTCTTTCAGGAGTCGAACCGCCTCATCCAGCGCTGACATCGACGCCGGCGAAAAGTCGATCGCGCAGAGAATGCGTCGAAAGGGCACAGGCACGCTGGATCCCGCGACCTCTGAGCCCGGCACGACGAGAGTTGGACGGTCGATGTCATGTACCACCGCCTGCGCAACGGACGGCGAACTGATTCGCGCAATTCCACGGCGACTAGGCCCGCCGAGCACGATCAATTGCGGAGACCCTGTGTTCGACGATGTTGCACGTTGCCGGATGACGTCGGCTGGCTTGCCGTGTTGCACGGTGACCGTCATGTCGACCTGGGCCGCCGAGGCCCGTTGACGAAGCTTCACAAGCTGCGCCACGCGTTCGCGCGCTCGCCAGATGAATGGGTGTCGCGGGGAAACGGCAAACAGCAATTCCAGCTGCACCCGTCGTGATTTCGCAAGCGCCACTGCGTACTCGAAGGCACCCTCGCTCCGGCGCGACAGATCGACAGCACAGATGATTCTCGTTTGTTCACTCATGTTTTGCTGCTCTCCGTGTCACAGATATCAAGAGCAACTTCAAGGCCAGTGCTGCCGTCGACAGAATGTGTAGATCGCGCCTGTAGCGGCAACGTGCACACAGGGCCGGCATGGCACACCATTTCAGATCGAAATGTTCCCTTTCGATTGGCAAGCTGCCGGGCTTGGACAACGGAAGGTGAACCCCTCAAACACTGCGAGTTAGGAGGGTTTCGCCGCCGTCAACAATGGTTCGTTCTTTGCGCCTGTTCTCTGTATGAACAACAAGCGAGCCACACATGACGGGGATAGAACCATGCCATTCGGCCGCGTTGTATGCGGCATCGCGGGAGGATCGCTTGCAGCGGTTGCATTCGCGTTCGCCATCTGGCTGATCGGAATTCCCATTGCGCTCATTGTCCGCGGCCTGCACGCAGGGCTTTCGTGGCTCGTTCGATTAGCGGGCGAGATGTCAGGGCTCGCCGAAGCGCTCGTGGCAGTGTCAAGCACTGTCGGCGGCCTCGTGATAGCGCTAGTCGTTGCCACGCTGCTTGTGCGACTGTTTCATTGGCGGAACACGTTTCGTGCGGGCGTGGTCAGCGGCGAGACGTCGCACACGGACGTCGGTCGTCAAGAGATCGGAAGGGTGGCATGAGGTACGCCGAATTGCTCCGGGAACTGCAGGACCGAGGCCGGTTCTTCTACGAACGGTTTCCAGGTGCCGCGGCGGCCGAGGAATTCAAGCGGGTGCGCGAAAAAGCTGCGCAGGAACACGACAGCGCTGATGCACCGGATGGTGTTTCTGATCCGGAGGCTATCAAGACTGGTTGAGTCCCCTCGCGCCGACTGAGGGTCCGATCTCCGAAGCGCCTCCTGAGAGTTGACGGCAACTCGCCGTCATCTGCTCTGGCGTCAATGACGAAATCGAGAGAACACTGACTGGCGCTGCAGGGTTCTGCTGGGCGGTGTGATCAACGCCGTAGGCGACGATCACCACACGGCCGCGATATTCCATCTGGTGGAGCGCGAGCAACAGCGAGAACAGGTGCGTTCGAGCGATGGAATCGCCGATGAACAAGCAATCGAACGGTGTCGTGTTGATGCGGTCGAGCGCCTGTGCCGCGGAGCCTGTGTCATGCACGTCTGCGGCGATGCCGGACTCGTGAAGAGCTCGACAGACCGCGAACCGGTCGACATCGTTGTCGTCCAACACGAGAACACGTGGCCGCTGAGGTGCGACGGATCCGTTCTCATCGAGATCTTTTCGCCAGTTCATTCGCGACGCTCCGGTCTCGGACGAAAGCGCGCAACGCTGTCACCTCGGCAATGCAACATTCTGCCGCACGTCGTGTCCGTGATGGCATTATCCGTTGATCATGACTATCAACAGCGACACGACCGCATTGAGGTCCGTGCCATCAGACGAATCGCGTGAGCAGATTCTTGACGCGTTCCGCCGCTGGGGCTATCTCCAAGCCGACTTGGATCCGCTCGGCCGCCTGAGACCGGCTCCGGTTGCTGTCCTTGACGCGGCCGGGGAGCGGGGCTCGTTTGCTCGCCCGTTCTACTGCGGCGCGATCGGCGCGGAGTTCATGCACATCACGGATCCCGAGCGGCGGCACTGGATGCACGAGCGGCTCGAACGGGAACTGGTCGACGTTGATTCCCAACGAATTCTTGAGCGATTGATCGCATCGGAGGTGCTCGAGGACGTCCTGCATGCCCGTTACCCTGGGACGAAGCGCTTTTCTCTCGAGGGCGCAACCGCGCTCATTCCGCTGCTGGACGAAATCCTGACGTCCGCCGCCACAGCGGGCGCCGTCGAGATCATGCTGGGAATGAGCCACCGAGGCCGCCTGAACGTCATGGTCAATATCGTCGGCAAGGATCCAGCCGACATCTTCGCGGGATTCGAGGACACCGACCCTCGGAGCGTGCTCGGCGGCGGCGACGTGAAATATCATCTCGGCGCATCAGGCACGTACGACACGCGCGATGGCAAATCACTGGCCGTGCAACTGGTCTCGAATCCCAGCCACCTCGAGGCAGTCTATCCCGTCGTCCTCGGCCGCGCGCGCGCAAGACAAATACGGCTCGAGGACCGCGACTACACACGAGTCGTGCCGGTGGTCCTGCACGGCGACGCCGCCTTCGCCGGCCAGGGCATTGTGGCCGAAACGCTCAATCTCGCCGATCTCGACGGATTCGCGCTCGGCGGAACGATTCACGTCGTCGTGAACAACCTGATTGGCTTCACCACCGACCCATCGGAGCTCCATTCCACACGGTTTGCGACCGATGTGGCGAAGCGGCTACCGATCCCGATTCTTCATGTCAACGGAGAGAGCGTCGCGGCTGTCGTCCGGGCAGGACAGCTCGCAGCAGAGTACCGTCGTGCCTTCAAGAGCGACGTGGTCGTCGATCTAATCGGCTACCGACGATACGGACACAGCGAAGTGGACGATCCGACGGCCACGCATCCGTTGTTGTATGCCCGAATCAAAGACCATCCCTCGTTATCGCGCCAGTATGCGGCCCGGATTGGCGTCGACATCGAGGCGTTGGTGCGGGCCGAACGAGCGCGCCTACATGCGACACAGGAAAACGCCGCGGCCCGGTCCGACCGTCCGGCCCTTTCTCAGCCGGCCGAGTACTGGCATCGTTATCGTGGCGGTTGCTATCGCCTCGAGTACGACGTGGAGACGGCAGTAGCCCAGGATCGGTTGCAGGCGCTGGGCGACCGGCTCACGCGCATTCCGTCGGACTTTCATCCGCACCCGAAGATCTCGCGTTTGTTGCAGCAGCGGTCGGAAATGGTCGCTGGAAAGCGGCCGACGGACTTCGGCGCTGCCGAAGCGCTCGCATTTGCGACCCTGCTCGAGGACGGTGTGCCCGTGCGTTTGAGCGGCCAGGACTCCGTCCGCGGGACGTTTGGTCAGCGTCACGCCGTGCTCGCCGACATCGCCAACGAAGCGCGGTACTGCCCGCTCACTCAGATAGCGCCTAAAGGGGCGAGGTTCGAGGTGTACAACTCGCCCTTGTCGGAAGCGGCGGTGCTTGGGTTCGAGTACGGGTACAGTCGCGACTACCCCGAGACACTCGTGCTCTGGGAAGCACAATTCGGCGACTTCGCGAACAACGCGCAGGTCATCATCGATCAGTTCATCGCCTCGGCTGAAGACAAGTGGAGGCGACTGTCGGGGCTGACTCTCTTGCTCCCACACGGCTACGAGGGCCAGGGCCCGGAGCATTCGAGTGCTCGTGTCGAGCGCTTCCTGCAGCTCGCCGCCGAGGACAATCTCCAGATCTGTCAACCATCGACAGCCGTACAGTACTTTCACGTGCTTCGGCGGCAAGCGCTCACCGCCTGGCGAACACCGCTGGTGATACTGACGCCCAAAAGCCTGTTGCGACATTCTTGGTCGTCTTCACCGATTTCGGCGTTCGCACAGAAACGGTTCTTGCGCGTTCTGCCGGATCGGGATGTTTCCAACGACGCCCGCCGGGTGCTCCTGTGCACCGGGAAAATCGGCCACGAACTGCGAGCGGAACGAGCGAGGCGGCGCGACGATCAGACAGCTGTCATATCCGTCGAGCAGCTCGTACCGTTTCCGTCTCGGGAACTCGCGGCGGAATTCGGCCGCTACGCCAATGCGAAGGACGTCGTGTGGGTGCAGGAAGAGCCGGCAAACATGGGTGCCCGCGCCTTTATGATGCCGCGCCTGCGACGACTACTCGATGGGCGATCACTACGTTCGGTGCGGCGTTCTGCTTCTGCGAGCCCTGCCACGGGGTCAGCGAAAGCGCACGACATCGAACAGCAAACGCTGCTCGCGATGGCGTTCGGCAGTGATCGTTGAACTCTGGAAGGCAAGGATCCTGACGACCAGGCTTAGAAAGACGACCGAGCAGCATTCCTTGCGGCAACTTCGGAGAAAAGCTTCACAGTGATGTTGCACTGGGAAACGTGGACGTGCGATCACACATGTCACACCCTGCAGAGGCGCCGCCGCCTCATTTCGAGACGTTGCCAGCTCGCGGTGACCGTGGAAATGTTCAACGTCATTCAGGCTCACCGCCGTGACTTAACGAGAAAGGATTGGCTCAATGTGGATGAACTGAGCGACCACGAGCCTGATTGTCAGCCATCAGGCCTTCGAAGATTCACCGAGTTGAGAAGCTGCGGCCTGATCCTCTAGTGTCCTGTTTGAGACAGCGAGTGATGTGACTACCCGCTACGGTAGCTGGATGAATATTCTTGAATTGATCGTGAATGCGCAGGACGGGTCGGCTATCCGACAGCTCGGGTAACAGGCCGGGCTCGCTCCCGACCAGGCGACCGCAGCGTTCTTTGCGCTGATGCCGCCGCTGGCGGCGGATTCCAGCGGAACATCCAGGGCCAAGGCGGCTTGGAACGCCTGATGGTTGCTTTGTCAGCCGGCACCCACCGCCACTACAGCGACAACCCCACGAGTCTCGCCGATCCTTCGACAGTGAACGATGGCAACGGCATTTTGATCCACCTGTCGGAGAGTGAGGACGCGAGCCGCGAGGGGGCCAGTCGTTCGGCGGCGCAAGCCGACCCAGCGCCCGCGTCCTGAAATGCCTGTTGCGGCTCGTCGCTACGTTGTTGATGGCGCATTCTCGAAGCCGTCGAGGAACGCGTCTTTCTCCGATCGCGGCTCGGGGGCCGGTGGCGGGCGTTGGCGCGGCGCTGACGGCGGTGTTTGATCAGAATCGGGAGGGGCGATTGTCGACGATGTAAACGTCGATGAGTCGGTGCCCGTGATCTGGAAACCACCGGGGATCCCCGGTGCGTTCGAAAGCGCGCATTCACATCCGCGTGCTCCACAGCTGGACCCGGTGCCGATGATGTCCTCCACGAGGTGCCATGGTGTCTGAAAAGATGTTTCGGGTATTGGTTGCGAGCGATGGCTCTGTTCAGGCCAAGCGCGCCACTTCCGTCGCCGTGGAGTTCCCCTGGCCGGAGCCGACCCGCGGGCGCGCCGTCGTGGCGCGACGCACTGTCGCCGAATACCGCGGCTCGATCCTGTTGGCGGCGCTCGACCGCAACGCCGATCTGGCCGCCCGCGCCGCCCGCAGGGAGCTGACGCGCCGCTGGCCGGAAGCCGACGTCACCATTGTTGACAAAGCTCCGGCAAACGGCGTGTTGGCTGAAGCTGGGCGCTTCGACGCCAACGTCATCGTCGTTGGTTGGCGTGGCCACGGCATCACGCGTCGGCTGCTCATGGGCAGCGTGTCGCGCGCCATTGCCCGCCGCGCCACCTCACCCGTCCTGGTGGTCAGGCGACGACCGGCGGACGTGTCCAGGATCATCATCGGCCTCGACGGGTCAGCTCATGCGAGCCGCGCCGTGGCCTTCGTGGCGAAACTGCCCGCGCATCGCACCGGGCAGGTCACGCTTTTCACCGCCGTGGAGCGGATGGGCGTGCCGTCTCAGGTGCTGATGCCTGGCACTGTCCGCGCCAGCGTGGCGGCTGACGTCGAACGCGTCAATGCAGAGCGAATCAGAAGGGCGAAGGCGGCGCAGGAGCGCGCAGCCGCACACCTCCGACGCCGCGGCTGGCGCGTGAAGCTGGTTGTGACCACGGGCGAACCACTTCGCGAGCTGCTCGCGTCGGCTGCCGGTGTGCGTGCGCAACTCGTGGTGGTGGGTGCGCGAGGAGTCAACGGTGTTCGCCAGCTGCTATTGGGGAGCGTTGCGGAGGGCGTGTTAAACCGCTGTCCAGTCACAGTGTTGATCGTGTGCTGACCGGAGGCCTGTTCGCACTTCACGGAGAGTAACGTAACCGAGTTCACGTTCCGCACGTGCGTGCACCGACAATCTCCTCCGTTACTGACAGCGCCACCGCCTGGTCAAAGCGGATGTGCGGCAGGAGGTCCCATGCTGACGCGCTGAGATGCTGGCACGTGGGGCAGTGGTTCCGGAGAGCGTCGATCTTGCGATAGAGCGTCGCCTCGCGACTCCTGAAGACCTGCGGAACGTACGACATCATCCTTTGGTCCCCGCCCTGTGACTACTTGGACCGAGTGCCACGCTACGCCGGTATTAGAACGGCGCGACCAGCGATCCGCCCCGCCTTCAGCCTCGCATAGACGTCCACGGCCTCCGTCAGCGGAAACTCCGTCGTCTGCGCGTGAATTCTGCCGTCGCGCGCCATCGCAATCACTTCCATCAACTCCACGCGAGAGCCCCAGTAGGGGATGCTCATCGACGTTCCGTACGGCGTGCTCCCATGGCGAAACTCATGGCGGCCGCCGCCTAATCCGACAATCGTCCACACGCTGTTTCGACCGAGCAGCTTCGCCCCCAAATCCACTGTAGGTTGTACCCCAATGCAATCGAGCACCAAGCCGGCCCCGCGAGCACCCGTGATGTGCTGAATCCGTTCGGCCGCTTCTTCGGCGTTGCGGTTGTTCACGATCTCGTCCGCGCCGAGCGCCTTGGCCTGCTGCAGTTTGTCGTCGTTCACGTCGGCGGCGACGATCCGCACGGGGGCGAGCACGCGCAGAAGTTGAATCGCCATGTGCCCGAGACCGCCGACACCCACAACGACCACCGTGCTGTCGGCGTTGAGATGCGGCAGCGCCCGCTTGATCGCGTGATACGGCGTGAGCGCAGCATCGCTCAGCGGAGCGGCTTTCGCTGGACTCAAGTCACCGAGCGGAACCAGCAGTCGCGCGGAGGGCACCAGCATGTATTCGGCCATCCCGCCGTCGAGACCTAATCCGCCGCCGAAGCCGTTCATCTGAGCCCAGTTCTCGCAGTAGTTCTCCATCGAGAGCTGACACGCATGGCAGCGGCCGCAGCCCCATGGACCATAGACAGCCACGGGATCGCCTTCCTTGAAACCCGTAACGCCTTCCCCGGGCGCGGAGACCCAGCCTGCATTCTCATGACCGAGCGTGAACGGAGGCTTGAATCCCAGGTCCTCCTCCATCACGTGCAAATCCGAGTGGCAGACACCGGCGCCACCGATCTTAATCAGGACCTGGCCGGGACCCGGAGACGGCTTTGGGACGTCGTCGATCCGAGCCTCGCGACCGACGCCGAAAAATCTGACGGCTTGCATGGCCTCTCCTTCCACCTCGTGAGCCGTATTGTGCCGAGGGTCTCCCTACCACCGCGTGCGGCGGAGCAGTTTCGCGTTGATCGCGACGACCACGGTGTTCAGAGACATCAGCATCTCCACTGCTGCGGGGAGCACGATGCGCCACCCTCGCACGCCATGCCGCGACTCGAGATGCCGACCGGGAACACCCGTGGCGGGCAGGACTGGTTCGGGGCGGTGATCGTGGTGTCGGATTCTGCGACTCGTCGCGATGTGATCGATGGTCACTCACCATCACCATCTCATCCTTGGGCGGAGCGGCAAAGACGACAGGCGTGAACGCGTCAGCTTCGTACTTGCAGTGATCCGCCGACGGCGACAGCGGGTTCCATTACGGTGCCGAACACCGTCCGCCTGCTGTCCCTTTCTGGACACCTCGGACACGGCGCTGGATCCATGCTGAAGCGAGCACCTCGCGACAACGCGGCGGCTGCGCGATACCAGATCGATTGGATGTGGCCGACGATGATTGCTGGAGGGTGCTTGGGCGGGAGGCGGCCATCGGCGCCAGGTTCGGCGTGGCGGTACGCTCCGATCCGCACGCTGGTCGTCTTCGGAACTCTTGCCACCTTGGCCTCGGCAGTGAGCGCACAAGTCGCGGTTCGAGACCCGGAGGACACGCGTTCAAGGTCGTCTCTCGCAGCGGGCGGCCAGGTGCGACAGGAGTACGAGTGGTTTGACAACGAGGAATGGGGCGCAGAAGTACCCGATCACAATGGTTACTGGCTTCAGCGTTACATGATTCACCTCGACACACGGATCTCACGGCGTGTCCGACTGTATGGAGAGCTGAAGAGCGGAATCGAAGTGGGCCGTGCCGGTGGGCCTCGCGCTTCTGACGAGGATCGGCTCGATCTGCACCAGGGCTTCGTCGATGTTTCGTTCCGCCGCGTGACAGTGCGAGTGGGGCGGCAGGAGCTCGCGTTTGGATCGCAGCGGCTCGTCTCCTTTCGCGAAGGACCGAACATGCGCCAAAGCTTTGATGGCGGCACCGTCGTGGTGCGCCAAGGCCGTTGGCGCGCCGACGGGTTTGGAACCCGCTACGTGAGCACGGAGACGGGTGTGTTCGACGACTCGTCTGACACCGGTCGCTCGCTCTGGGGTCTGTACGCGGTTCGGTCGCTCGCGCAAGACGGCACGCAAGGCGTGGATCTTTACTACATCGGCTATCGCCGGACGGCGGCGACGTTCGATCAAGCGCGTGGCCGCGAGATCCGACACTCCTGGGGCGCTCGTTTCTGGAAGACGTCGACGGGTATCGACTACAACTTCGAAGCTGTCGTCCAGACCGGCAGCTTCGCCAACGCCGCCATCCGTGCCTGGGCGATCGGGACGGACACCGGTTACCGCGTCGAGACCGCGGGGCGGCCGAGGCTTGGCCTTCGGGCCAATGTCACCAGCGGTGATGTGGATCGAAACGACGACCGCCTCGGGACCTTCAATCCGCTGTTCCCCAGAGGAGGGTACTTCGGGCTCATTGCCTCCGCGGGCCCGTCGAACCAGGTGGATCTGCATCCCTTGCTGACCGTGAATCCGGGGGAAGACCTCTCGGTGGCGATTGGTTGGTTGTTTTTCTGGCGGCATCGGACGGACGACGGCATCTATACGACGTCGGGGTCGCTGTTGCGGTCCGCGGCGGGGACGCATTCGCGATTCGTCGGACATTCACCCGGCATCGAGGCGATCTGGCAGGTCAAGGGATACCTGTCACTGACGGGCAATGCGTCGATCTTTACCGCCGGGCCGTTCATCCGGGAATCGGGTCCTGCTCGTACCATTCGTTTTCTCGCCGGGTGGGTGACGTATCGCTTCTGATCCGAGAACACGCGCGCGGACTTCGCGAAACAAGGAGCCAACCATGAGGCGATGCTCAATGCGCAAGATCGCTGGTTCGATGATCCTCATTGCGACTGCGGCTGGCGTATCGCCAGCGGGACTCGCGCAAGACAAGGCTTGGGGTACCGCGGGCGCTAAGAGCACGAACGGCTGCGACCAAGACATCGGCGGTCTCACGCTGCCTGCAGGGTTCTGCGCCGCGGTGTTTGCCGACAATCTCGGGCGCGCACGGCATCTCACCGTCGCACCCCGCGGCGCGCCCCACCGACCGATGGGTCTGGCGGTCGGTCCTGATGGGGCGTTGTACGTGTCGGATGACGTCAAGGGGAAGATCTGGAGAATCACGTATACCGGCGGCGCCTGACCCGTCCGATGGCGCACGAACTCTCGACCGGTAGGAGAACCGGCAATAGGAGAACCGACGATGACTGCCATGCCAACTCGTTCGATGCCGCTGGCTCCTGCGTTTCGATGTACACGGCTTCTCGGCGTGATCCTGCTGCTCGCAGCGACCACCGCAAGGGCTCAGGCAGACAACGTCGCCACTGGCACCCTTCAGGATCTCAACACCTCTCAAAGTGTGCGAGCCCTGCCGGGCCCGTCGGGTGATCAGCTTGCCAAGCTGGAGGGCGTCTACAAGGACATCCATGCCAATCCCGAGCTCTCGATGCAGGAACAGCGAACGGCGCGCATTGCCGCAGACTGGCTACGCCAGCAGGGCTACGAGGTCACCGAGAAGATCGGTGGCCTTGGCGTTGTCGGGCTGTTGCGCAACGGCGAAGGCGCAACGGTGCTATTGCGTGCCGACATGGACGCGCTTCCGATGAAGGAAAACACGGGCCTTGCCTATGCGAGCACGAAGACCGGCAAGGACCCGTCCGGTGTGGACACCGCTATCGCACACTCCTGCGGGCATGACATGCACGTTGCCTGGCTGATGGGGGCGGCGCAGATTCTGGCGCAGAACCGAGACAAGTGGCGCGGCACCGTCATGGCCGTGTTCCAGCCCGCGGAGGAAACCGGGGAGGGCGCCAAGGCCATGGTCGAGGACGGGATGGTCAAGCGTTTTCCGAAGCCCGACATCGCCCTCGCCCAACACGTGATGTCCCTCCCCGCAGGCCGGATCGCCATTCGGAGCGGCCCCGTGCTGTCGATGTCTGATAGTTGGGAAGTGAAGTTGTTTGGACGTGGCGGGCACGGCTCAGGCCCGGAGTTCACCGTCGATCCGGTCGTGATGGCGGCAGCCGCTGTCATGCGTTTACAGACCGTCGTGTCGCGGGAGATCTCCATGATGGATCGCGCTGTGGTGACCGTCGGGGCATTGCAGGCCGGCAGCAGCCCGAACATCATTCCAGACGAGTCGCTGCTACGACTGAACGTTCGCGCGTTCGACGAGCAGGTGCGGGAGACCGTGCTGTCGGCGATCAAGCGCATCATCAATGCCGAGGCATCCGCGTCGCAGGCGCCGAAGCCACCGGCGTTCACCGTCGTCGGCGAGTTTCCACTGACCAGCAACGATGACGCCGCAACGCGCAAAGTGACCGAGGCGCTCAAGGGCCGCTTCGGCAGCGACGTGCAGCAAGGCAGTCCAGCGACCGCGAGCGAGGATTTCAGCGTCTTTGCGCGGACCTGGAACGCACCTTCGGTCTTCTGGTTCGTTGGTGGCGCTGATCCGGAGAAGTACGCTCAGGCCGAGCAGGCTGGCCGCTTGAACGGGCTTCCATCGAATCATTCGCCTCAGTTTGCGCCCGTCCTCAACCCCACCCTACGGGTCGGGATCGAGACGATGCTCGCCGCCGCGGAGCCCTGGCTGACCAGCGCGGGCGCAAAGCCCTAACCGTGTGCGCAGCGCGAGCAGGATGCTGTCGTCCCCTCACGCCGGAGATACGCTCAGAACGGAGTTGAAGGTCACCTGGCCGAACTCCGCCGGCTCTTGAACCGCATTCGAAGGGGAGGCCGGCAGACGCTTCGCGGGTCCGCTTCGCGGGCGCGCGTGTATCCGGCCGACCGTCCGGATGAAGATGAGTCGGCGGAACACGCCAAACTCCATGTGTGCACCGGTGGTCTTCTGTCCCAAAAATGACAGCGCGAAGGACTCTGTCCACCTAGGCTGGGGCGCATCTGGCACGGCTTCAAAATGTCGTCGAGCGCCGGCCGCTTCGGGTATGACCGCCGATCAAGAGTGTCCAAAACACGACAGCGACGCACTGACGTCACGGCAGGTAATAGCAGGGAGTTAAAGCGTGCATCTTTCGGGACCTGTGAGGCCGTAATCAACGCGGACACTCCAGGCTGAAACCTCTATTTATTGGCGCGTTCCAGATGAAAGGACGGATGTCATGTCGAAGGCACTTCGCGATGCCGATGAGATTCTGCAGCACGCGAGCCCTGTCGTGCACCAGCACAGCCACGAAATCCAGCCGTTCGGACATCTCGTCAGAATGCCGATTGCACTTCCGGAATCGGCGTGTAAAGAGAGCGTCGAGAACCTCAATCAACTGCTGGCAGACACCATGACGCTCAGAGACATGTACAAGAAGCATCACTGGCAGGTGTCAGGGCCCACGTTCTATCAGCTGCATCTGTTGTTCGACAAGCATTTCGACGAACAGAGCAAGCTGGTGGATGCCGTCGCGGAACGGATCCAGCTGCTCGGCGGCGTCAGCATTGCCATGTCCCACGACGTGGCGGAAGCGACGTTCATTCCGCGGCCGCCCAAAGGTCGCGAACCGGTACCGGTGCAGATTTCACGGCTGCTTCACGCACACGAAATCGTCTTGAAAGAAGCAAGAACAATGGCGCGTGTCGCTGCAGAACGAGACGATCAGGCCACCAACGATTTGCTCGTCAGCGATGTGATTCGCACCAACGAAATGCAGGTCTGGTTCGTCGCCGAGCATGTCGTCGACACGCCGGTGGTCCGAGCCGACTGACCACAACAGGTCCGGTGAAGCCGGAATCTGTTTTGCCGCGGCTTCAGCTTCGTCGTGCCGAGGTGGAGAATCTCGTGGTGCCGTAGGTCGTCCTTGGAAGCGATTGCTTGAATCGGCCTAGAGCATGCAATGTCATGCCTGCACCGCGTGCTGCCCATGCCGCGACTGCACTCAACGAGGGCCGTGGAGGTGCGGTGTCTTACGTAGTGTGTTGTCGGTTGGTCCATGCCGCGTCCTCGCCATTCACGTTCATCAGCAGGCCCGCATGCTTCGACTCGCTGACGCCCAGAGAATGATCACCGCCGCACAGAAGAAGGCAACGGAGATCGGTCAGCCCATGAACATTGCCGTCGCCGACGCCGGTGGCAACCTCATCGCGCACGTCGGGATGGACGACGCGTGGATCGGGGGCATCGACATCTCGATTAAAAAGGCCTACACGTCGCGAGCTCTCGACATCTCCACCGAAGGACCTGGCGACGCATTCGCAGTCGGGCGGGCGGTTCTTCGGCATTCACGCGTCCAACAATGGGCGGATCATGATTTTTGCGGGCGGCATTCCCCTCAAGAAGGATGGGAAGGTCGTGGGTGCCATCGGGGTGAGCGGCGGATCCGGCGAACAGGATCACGCTGTCGCCGAGGCTGGTGCGCAGGCGCTGTAGCTCGGACTGCCGAGGCATCATCACCAGCATGCGGTGTTCTAGAAGGAGTGTTCCATGGCGAGCAATCGCGGCGTTGTCTATCTGGGTCCCGGCAAGGTGGAAGTTCAATCCATCGACTTTCCGAAGATGCGGGCGCCCGACGGCAAGGAGATCACGCATGGCGCCGTCTTGAAGATCGTCGCCACGAACATCTGCGGCTCGGACCAGCACATGGTGCGTGGCCGCACGACCGCGGCGCCCGGTCTCGTGCTGGGACACGAGATCACGGGCGAGGTGATTGAGAAAGGCGCGGATGTTGAGACGGTCGCTATCGGTGATCTCGTCACCGTCCCGTTCAACGTTGCGTGCGGACGGTGCCGCACCTGCCGCGAGCAGCAGACCGGCATCTGCCTCAACGTCAACCCCGCACGCGCGGGAGGCGCGTACGGATATGTGGACATGGGCGGTTGGGTCGGCGGTCAGGCCGACTACGTGATGGTGCCGTACGCGGACTTCAACCTGCTCAGGTTCCCTGACAAGGCGCAGGCGATGGCCAAGATCCGCGACCTGACAATGCTTAGCGATATTCTGCCGACCGGCTTCCACGGTGCGATAAGTGCGGACGTGGGCGTGGGCTCAACGGTTTACATCGCCGGCGCCGGGCCGGTTGGTTTGGCGGCGGCTGCGTCGGCGCAGATTCTGGGCGCCGCCGTCGTCCTCATCGGCGACATGAATCCTGAGCGCCTGGCCCATGCCCAGTCGGTCGGATTCGAGCCGGTGGACTTGACGAAGAGCGACAGGCTCGAAGATCTCATCGAGCAGATTCTGGGTGTGCCGGAAGTGGACGCGTCGATCGACGCGGTGGGCTTCGAGGCCCGCGGGCACGGCATCCACCACACGGAAGAAGCGCCGGCGACCGTCCTCAATTCGCTGATGACGATCACCCGCGCCGGCGGTGCCATCGGCATCCCGGGCCTCTACGTCACCGAGGATCCCGGCTCGGCGGACAAGGCGGCGCAGCAGGGCAATCTGCGCATGCGCTTCGGGCTCGGCTGGGCGAAGTCGCATCGCCTGGCGACGGGACAGACGCCGGTGCTGCGCTACAACCGGCAACTGATGCAGGCGATCCTGCACGATCGCCTGCCGATTGCGAAGATCGTCAATGCCACAGTGATCACGCTTGATCGCGCGCCAGAAGGCTACCAGCAGTTCGACAAGGGTGTCGCCAAGAAGTTTGTGCTCGATCCGCACGGCACCGTCATGGCGTCGGCATAGGGCAGCCGGTCGTCGCGGCGCATACGACGACGCGCTGCAGCGGTTGCATGTGCCCTTACACCGTTACCGCAGGCGCGACCATCGGAAGCGCGACTCCTCCGCCACCATGCCCCGCGAACGAGAATCGGGGATGCGATCCCCGTTCTCGTACGGCACGTACACCAGCCGCGCATGCTCTCCCGTGGACGCGCGCGCTGCCTGACTGGACGGCGAGGCAGTCACCGCGAATGGGGAAGACATGCCCTCGGCTCCGCTCCCGTCCAGCGCGCGCACCCGCACGCGGGCGTGGGACGTCGGAGTAAGATCGACCGTCCACAGGAACGAAGAGGTCGTGTTCCCTCTGGTCTCGGTCTCCGCCAGCGGCGTCCAGCTCTCACCGTCGTCCACGCTGACGTCGATAGCGACCCGCGCACGGGCTCCGAGATTGTGCTTGTAGAAGATCGTGGTGGGTGAGCCCGACCCGACCGAGCCGGCCGGCCTGAGGATCTCGATGGTCGCGGACGCAATGCGGATGTCGGCGTCGTTCAAATCACTCGCGCCCGCGTCCCCGAATGCAGTCACTCTGAGCCTTGCGGCGGAAGTGGGCGGCCCCTGCACCATCCAGTGGAAGTTCCGGTTGCCCGGTCGGTTGTCTACGTAGGCCAGCGAATTCCATGTTTCTCCACCATCTCTGCTGATCTCGATCTGCAACGTGGCGGCATCCCCGGCGTAGTCCCACGCGAGACGCTGCGTCGTTCCCACACCCCAACGCGACGGCGTATTCGGGGTTGTGACGTGAACTGGCGTTCGGATGGGTGGGAAGGACAGGTCGACCGTCTCTTCCAATGGCGTGTCGGCGGACGACGTTCCCACGCGGAACGTATAACTACCTGACGCCGAGAGCCAGAACCCTTCCGCCCATGTTCCGTTCGGATCGGGCGAGAAGTACGAGAGCGGATGGTTCGACGCGGATTCGTCTACGGTGACGCTCACCCGACGGCTCGCGCCCGGCCGCAGATTGACTTTCATGAAGCCCACCAGCCGCTTGGACGGCTCACCCGCCTGTGTCGGCAGAGTGAGATACACCTGTGACGCTTCGGCGCCTCGTCTGCTGCCCGTGTTGGTGATCGTGTAGCTGACCGTCAACACTGCCCGGCCGGTCCCTGGATCGAGCTCGGGCGTCACGGATAGATCGCTGTATCCAAAGGTTGTATACGACAGGCCGAATCCGAACGGAAAGACCGGTGTCACGTCGTTGGCCTCGTACCACCGGTAGCCCATCTCCAGGTCTTCCGTGTAATGGCCGACAAGCTGCGGATCTCCGGATCCTGCCGGACCTTCACCGCCCGGTAGTCCGTTGTCTTCGCGGACGCCCGGATACTGGGCCTCGGTCTCGTAGGCTGCCTCGCGTGCGGTGTTGCCGAAGGTCACCGGCAGCTTGCCCGACGGCGAGATGACGCCGAAAAGGATGTCGGCGACCACATCGCCGTCGTGCTGACCGGGAAACCACGCCTGGACGAGTGCGGGCACGTCGTTCAGCCACGGCATCAGCACCATGCCGTTGGTCTTGAGGACGACAACGGTATTCGGGTTCCCGGCAGCGATCGCCGCGACCAAAGCCTCCTGGTCCGTAACGACGGAAGACGGCTTCTCAGGGCACGCTTCCCCTTCCTCGTGGGCGTCGTCGGCGCACTCGTCTGACGGAGGGTTCATGGCGGGGACGGTCGGCAGAGAGATCGTGGGCAGGTCCCTCGTTTCACGCGGCGTGGTCCCGACCATGACGATGGCCACGTCGGACTGCTGCGCAAGCGCGACGGCGCTGGCAATGTCGGAGCCGTTGTTGTACGTCACGGTTGCCGTAGAGCCGACTTCCGCGAGCGTGTTCTTCAGCCCCTGCTCCGGCGTCACCGTGAACGGGGGGATGACGGTCGTGAGTTCTGCCGGGTTGCCGTTCCGCGGCGGAAGGGTTGCCATGCCGGCGAACCATTCGGCGCCGATGAGGGCGATGGACCTGACGCCCGGTTGCAGCGGCAGGAAGTTCCTTTCGTTCTTGAGCAGGACGAGGCCCTCTTCGGCCGCTCGGCGCGCCACGGCGGAGTGTGCGTCGAGATCGGTGGGAAGGAAGCGGTCGCGGGGTTCATCGAAGAAACGGAACGCAAACAGCTTCAGGTACCAACCTCGGAGCAGCCGGTCGATGTCCGCCTCCGTGATCTCGCCCGCCGCGAGGGCCGCCTTGACCTTCTCGGCCGTATAGAAGTCCGGCCCCCGATCGAGCTCGATGGACATGCGGGCGAGGATCGAGTCCACCGTGCTGTGCACCGCCCGCCGGTCGCTCTCGACGAACCCGTCGAAGCCCCACCGGTGGCGCAGCGTCTTGACCATGAGATCCTGATTCTCACAGGCCCAGTCGCCGTTGAGGTGGGGAAACGCGCACATCAGCGACGCGGCCCTGCCCGTCCGGACCGCCATCTCGAAGGGGAGCAGATACAGCTCGTGCATGGCTCGCGCGGGCACCCGGGTCGCCTTCGTCCAGCGTTCGCTCTGCCCCCCCTCGTCCTCGTTGGTCGCGAAGTGCTTGATCATCGCGTGGGTGCCGCGGGACTGGATGCCCCTGACCTGCTGCGTCGCGATCGCGCCGGCCAGGTACGGATCCTCCGACATGTACTCCTGCGCGCGGCCCGAATACGGGTGCCGGATCAAGTTGAGGCCCGGGCCCAGCATCACGTGATGTGCGAAGTCGCGTGTCTCCTGGCCGAGCACGGCGCCCCAGGCGAAGTTGATCGACCGGTTGAACGTGGCCGCACCGAGGGTCGCTGACGGCAGGCCGGTCGCCGTCGGCTCGGGCAGACAGTCGCCGCCCCGCATCCCGTTGCCGCCGTTGATCTGCCGCACCGTCGGAATGGCGAGCTCGGGGATGCCTTCGATGTGTCGTCCGAGCTCCTGGAATCCGCAGCCCTCCAGCTCCTCGTTTGGACTGGGAACGGTCTGCATCTGCAGAATCTTCTGGTCTAGGGTCATCGCATCCAGCAGCAGCTCGGTGCGTGCCGCGGCGCTGAGATCAGTGTTCATCCATGGCAATTGAGCGACCGCGGGCCGCGGGAGCAGACTCAGCAACAGCGCGAACACCGCAACAGGCGACCGCATCGAAAAGTTACGGGTCATCTCAGTTCCTCCCTGTAAAACGACAACGCTCAATGGCGCACCAAGCGAACCCTCGCTCTCTTCAGGGATCAGCGACTCCCAGCCAAATCGGTTCGTCGATTGCTGGGCACGGCGTCCCTCAGCCGATTCCTGGATCCGCTTCCACGATCACATGTTCAACATCACTTCCCACGATGAAGCCTGCGCGTCGACAAGCGACGTTATGTGTGCCACCACCGGTCTGCTGTCCCAAAAAAGACACCGTGACAAGCTCTGTGCACGTAGGTTGGTCTTGGACGGCCGCTTCCGTGGCGGCCTCATCTCGAGATCGTCCGAAGGCCAGGAGCTGCCGCTGCTGGGCGTTTGCGATGACAGGGTTCCGATCGCACGTGGTGCTATCACGCCGACTGGGTCAAGGAAACTCCGACGTCGTCTTACGGGGGGCACAATGGACAGCCGTGGGAATGAACGAGGCGATTTCATCCCCTATCCGACCAATCGGGTCGTCGGCACGATTGCGGATCCGAAGGACGCCCGGGGGGCGATCGAGCGACTGTTGGGCGCCGGGTTTCAGACAACCGATATCGAGGTCCTTCATGGAGAGGAAGGTCTGCATCGCCTGGACCAGACAGGCGCGGAGCACGGCTTTCTAGCGCAATTCCAGCGGACGCTCATTCGAATCGCTGGGCCTGCTGAGGAATTCAAGCATCTGAGCCATCACATCGACGATGTGCGAGCAGGTCGGTTCGTGATAATGGTCCTTGCGAAGGAGCGTGAGAAGCGGGACGTGGTGGCGGACGTCCTGAACTCGCACGGCGCCGTGTCTGTCGGTTTCTACGGCAGGTGGGCCTGGCAGTCGTTGGCGTCGAAACCGGGCGATTCTCGAGACCTTGCGAAACGCGACAGTCCCGCCGACGCAGGAACAGCGACCGTGAATTTGGAGACCAACCAGGCCACCGTCACCGCCTTCTATGACCTGATGTTCAATCAGTCAGATCCGGTCGAGGCCGTTCGACGGTACGTTGGAGACACGTACATCCAGCACAACCCGGCGGTTGCGGACGGAAAGGAAGCATTCATCGAGTATTTTCAACGCATGGCGCGCGAGTATCCTGGAAAACATGTGGAGTTTCGACGGATTCTCGCCGACGGTGATTTCGTCGTTCTGCACTGTCATCAGCATTGGCCGAACGACGGTGACTGGGCCGGTATCGATATTTTTCGGCTGGATACGAACGGCAGAATCGTGGAGCACTGGGATGTGCTGCAACGCATTCCGCAGGAATCAGCCAACCGAAACACGATGTTCTGAGTCAAGCGTCCGATCGGCCGGTTCGCCGAGAGTCGGATCGATTTCGTTTCTTCGGTGGCGACGTCCTGTGGCGGCTCGTCCTCCGGATTCGGCCTGCTTCGACCAGGTAGTTGTATGTCTGCCCGCCGATGCTCACCACACTATTGGCACGCGCCATTGCCGGCCTCGGGCAAGGCGAGGAACGTGATCGTCGACGCCGGCAATGCGATGTCTCCAGATGCTACTTGGACGCCTGTGAGACGGGGAAGTTCATCGTTGGTGTTGAACTTCAATTCGGCCCCGTTCAATTGAACGCTTTTGCTCTGCAAGGTGTTTGACGATAGGGTATAGCGCTCACCGGCGACGGGAACCCTTAGCGTTCGAGGTGCAGATCTGTCGTTGTTAATCGCCAGCACCGCGACGCCGCCAGGTGTTCCGCGCAGACACTGCGCGTAGACGTGCAGGCCCATCTGAGTCGCGACGCCGGACTCGAGCACGGTTGATCCCATGAGTCGCCTCCACAACAAAGCTGCCCAGTAGTTTGGCTTCGGCGCGAACGTCTGCTGCTCGAGAAAACCGTAGTCGCTCGCAACCAAGGTGTTGTGCGCAATAACTCGGACCTCCTGTTTCGCGAGACGCCCGAGCTGATCCAAATAGCGAAATGTGTCGAGGAAGGTGCCGGCCCAGGGGTTGCCGCCGCACGCGGCGTCAGCCGTTTCCGTGTTCCAGAACGGCTTGCCGGGTTCGAACTTGTCCCGGAGCGCACGGTACCACGCCAAGGTCTGATCGGTGCGGGCCAGCCACTCCTCCGAGAGTGCCGCCGCGGCCGTCGTCTGAGTTTGCGGTCCGATGGCGGCGCAGCGGATCGAGCTGGCGCCGTAGTGGTGGTACGAGAAGGCATCGACACCGGGGCCAGCCGCGGCGAGCAAGTCGCCGGTCTTGAGCACCCCGGCGATACCGTACCCGACTCCCCAGTCACCAGTCGTCTCGCCCACCGCGCCGGGGCCGAGGATCAGCATTTCGGGTGCGGCTTGTTTGGCAAACGCACGGAACAACTTGAAGTCCCGACCATACGACGCCGCGTCGTAGCCCGCGGGAGCGCCGCCCATCGCGGCCAGCGTCGGTTCGTTCATGTACTCGGCCGCGGCAATGCGACCACCGATCGACGTTGTGTAGTCGACCAATCGCTTTGCCTGAGCTGGCGTCCAGATGCCGACCGTATCGCGCGTGCCCGCGCTCGTTGCGAACGAGGTGACGATGCCTGCATCAACCGCGTTCGCGAAGTCGACGAGCCCCTTCCACTGTTGGCGAGTCAGCACACCGTTGAAGCCTTGCGGTGCAGACTTCGGCGCCTGATCCGACTCAGGGAAGTACGTGCTATTCGCCCACGTTCCGCTCACGCGCACGTACGCGGGCCCGAGGGCGGCAGTCAGGATGCGCAGCCGGCGCTGGGTGAGGTCGAGAGGCGGGAGATATTCGTACAGTGCGGGGTTCATGCCCGTCGGAGTGTCCCCACCGGCCGTCGCGGCGGTCGGCGCAGGTTGCTTAAGGATGGCCTCCAGCTGGGGCCCGTAGGGCCTCCAGAACTTCCCGCCCGTCACTTCGAGCATCTCGACGTTGTACGACTGGTAGCGCTCGTCGACGGTGCCGATGTGATGCATGGTTGCTGGCGCAAGAATCGGCATTGACACCTCCGGACGCGCATCTGTCCGGCACGCCCCGGTGCAAAGCGCTATCAGAACGATTGCCGTCCCCCACGCCACAGCGTGGCGCAAGACTAGTCGATCATGTGGGTCTTGGATTTCGAAAAGTGGACACCGGTGTTGAATCGCTTCAGCATCCTCCAACGAGCCATGAAGGTCGCCGAAGAACGAACTGGTCATGCGCACGAAATTACGCCCTGCAGCGCTACCGAAACTGTCTCGTATTGGACACACGCGACTCGCGGTTAGGGCTTGATCCTGCGTCGGGAGGATGATCGTCCCTGCCCGCCGGTCGTGCTGGCCCGATCGATCGAGCTGTCCGGACAGATATGTCTGATCGGGAAGCAGACCTCTGATCCGTTGTCGTGGCAGTGCTGGCTGACGCAGCAGTTCAGTACGCAACGGTGAGGACGCGCCGCCCACCTCTGCACGCGTCAACGTTCCGGACTGTCGAGGCTAGACGGTTCTTCGCAGCCCAAACAAGGTGGCCGCTCTGATAGTCATGCGCGCCCAGGCAGGACAACGCAGCAGTTCGTGTGTAGCGCGGCGTGTCGAGTGCCGACCGTGAGCGGCGTTTTGAATTCACAAGGTGCGCAACCGGTCCGTCGAGCCGCGATAAAATCGCCTTGAGAGGCGCAGCGTCGAGACAGCGACGAGGCGAAATGGCTGAGCGGAACCGCCCCTCGGCGCCCAAGGCCGACCCGATCGAATGGGGCGGTGTCCGAGCGGAACGCCTCACGTACGATTCGGGCGCCACGATCTTTAGTCAGGGTCAGCCGGCCACAACCGTCATTTACATCCAGACAGGTTCCGTGCGTCTCTCGGTCGTGTCTCACGCCGGCAAAGAGGCCGTCATCGCGGTCCTGAATGCGGGCGAGTTTTTCGGTGAGGGCTGTTTGGCGGGCCAATCCGTCCGGACGGCAACCGCCAAGGCGATGTCTGAGTGTTCCGTCTTGCGAATCAGGCGACAAGAGATCACGCGAAAGCTGCACGCTGAGGAGCGCTTTGCGGATTCGTTCGTGTCTCATATCCTGAAGAGAAACATACGCATGGAGGAGGACCTCATCGACCAGCTCTTCAACTCCACCGAGAAGCGCCTGGCGAGGACACTCTTGCTCCTTGCACAATACGGTAAGAGCGAAGGACCGCGGCGCGCACTGCCCAAAGTTTCCCAAGAAGTTCTCGCAGAGATGGTTGGGACGACCCGAACTCGAGTCAACTTCTTCATGAACAAGTTCAGGAAACTCGGGTTCATTGAGTACGACGCGAACGCCGTGAAGGTGAACCATTCCCTCGTCGGAGTCGTCCTGGCGGACTGACGGGGGTGACGTCGACCTCAGTTACGAGTATCGTTCTGCCGTTGGGAGCGACCTCGAAACGACGCATTCACTCTGGTACTGCTCCAGCTCGGCGCGCCCGCAGCGACGCTTCCAGGCGTGTCTGCGACGTCTGCACCGCTTCCAAAGCGTCACGGATTTCGCCTTCGATGACCTGCCCGAATTGCTGTCGCTGACGCCGATTCTCGTTCCGATGATCTGTGCACGAGCGAGGTTCGCTTCAGCAGTGCGGTTCGGCAACGGAATACTTGCGGGTTGAATAAGGACGGTCGGAAACCGCCCGGAGGTGAGGTTGCTCAACGACTGACCGTACCCCTGGAAAGTGGTGTCGGCACGCTGTTCCGGTCGTGGCCGAAAAACGGTTGCCACCCGCGAGCAGAGCATGCTCCCGTTCTTCATTGCCTGACGCAACTTCATGGCGCCCAGCCACCTCACATGCCGTCCTTAAACGCACCTTGGTAGCCACCAAGTGGGTTCACAAAGCGCTGTCTCTTTTGGGACAGGCGACAGCTACAGAGCGACATATTTTGTGCCGATGCTGCTACAGAAGGCCCTCGGGGATCCGATCGGCGGCGGTGTCATCACCTACGAGATCGGGGGAGTACAGTACGTGGCCGTTGCCGGTGGGATGAAGAATACGGTGACGCAACAAACCGACAGCGGCCCTGCGTGGGTCGCGATTCTTGCGTTGCCTAAACAGTAGATTCGCGATGTGAAGATCGAACGAATCCGGCGCAGCGCCGTACGGACGATAGGTCGCGGCCATCGTCGGGAGCTTGCTGCATCCGACGCTCGGAGCATAGCGTGCGAACTGCAGGAGGAAAGAATGCTATCTGCAAAGCGGTACTCATCGCGAGTTGTCGTGTGTCTGGTCTGCCTTCTGGCGTTCGCAGTGTTCGCGTCTCCCACGCAGGCCCAGATCTTCGCTTATGTGACGAACTCTGGCTCCAGCGATGTCTCCGTCATCGAGACCGTAACTAATGCTGCAGTTGCCACGGTCGACGTCGGGGACCGACCGATTGGCGTCGCAATCAGCCCGGACGGCACGCGCACCTATGTGGCGACCTCCAACTCCAACGCAGTGTCGGTGGTCGCGACGTCGACCAACACCGTGATCGCCACCATTGCGGTGCAGTCTTTTCCTCAGGGACTTGCTGTCAGCCCGAACGGATCTCATGTGTTCGTGGCGAATACCTTCTCGAACTCGGTCTCGGTGATAGCGGCCGCGACCAGTAGCGTGATTGCAACGGTCGGAGTCGGGTTAAACCCCGCGGGCGTCGCGATAACACCGGACGGCTCTCGTGCATACGTGACGAATGCCGGCTCGAGTTCCGTGTCGGTGATTGACACGGGCACCAATACAGTGGTTGGCACCATCGGCGTCGGCGTGAATGCTCTCGGGATTGCGATCACACCGGATGGAAGCCGCGCCTATGTGGCGAATAACGTCTCTGACTCTGTCTCGGTGATCGACCTCGCAACCGACACTGTGATTGCGACAGTCGCCATGTTTCAACCCGTTGGGGTCGCTCTCACTCCAGACAGTACCCGTGCTTATGTGACGAATTCTTCAGAAGTGTTCGGCTCCGTCTCTGTCATCGACACTGCGACGAATGCCCTGACCGCCACGATAGACATCGGACCCAACGCGCAGACCGTCGCCATAACGCCGGACGGGAGCCGCGCTTACGCCGCGAGTTTTGGATCAGACTCCTTATGGGTGATCGATACGGCCACAAATGCGGTGATCGCCACAGTGGCGGTGGGGTCAGGCCCGGTAGGCGTCGCTGTCACTGCGGGCATTGGTCCGCCGACTGCCAAAAACCAATGCAAGCACCTGGGCTGGCAAACCTTTACGGTCCCACGAACCTTCAAGAACCAAGGCGACTGCGTGAGTTTTGTCAACACCGGAAAGTAATTCAGTAAGATCCCTCACGCGGCGTGAACGGAGTTGCCGGCGGCTTACGTCAACCAAACCCAATCCGTTCTGAGGCCGATTCGGCTTGTCGACCTCTTGAGACATCGGAGCTCGGACAGCTGATCGATACCTGAAATGCCGATGGCCGCGACACTCCAGAAGAGAAAACGTGGCGGGAGGATCGGTTCGGTGACAGGTCTGACGCTGCGAATGGACTGAAATCTAGAGGTAGGCCGAAGAACAGGCCCTGTTCATTGCGCCGTTGATGCGGAGGGTTCGTTGCCGACGATGCGGTCGTCGTGGTTCGACGGTGAACGCGTGGAAGCGCCGGCGCGGAAGAGACTGGTGATCCGCAGGGCAGCGGAGGTGGCCGCTCGAGTCTACTTGTCCCGGAATGGGATCCTCAACGTTCGACGGACTCGTCGTCGCTCCGCCGGTCTACCCGGTAACGAAAAAGTCGCAGCGTCCGGCGTGGCTCACGGCTGGAATATGCCGCTCGGGAGGGTCACGAAACAGCGAACAGACTTCGAACGGCGCCGTAACGAGAGCTGTGCATTCGATCCTGACACTGTACGTGTGCTCGCGCGAGCACTCAGTGTGGTGCACTGGCGCCAGGCGGGTGTCCCCGGTGGATATGGGAGCGGGCGAGCGTCGTGTGCCACCAGGACAGGACAGAGCGACTTGGCCAAGACTGCCTGCGTTGTTGATGTCCACTGGCGTGGTGGACCGATAAGGAGGATGTCCACGTTCGAAGTCTCGGCGACCCTTACGATTTCAGTCGCTGGCACCCCCGGCTTGACAACCACTTGAATGTCGCACCACGCGTGTGCTTCAGGAGGGATCGCCGCCAATAACTGGGTCCGAACCTCGGACGGCGATGGACTTGGTTCGGTCGTCACGCACACGCACGTCATCTCTCCATGTGTCTCCCATGCGAGCGAGAGCGCTTGCCTGATGACGCTGATGGAAGACGGCGCCAAGTCGACCGCACACAGAATCTGTTTGAACACGCCAGCTGTCAGCCGATCGATTCGCCGTCCTGTGGGCACGATTAGAACGGGACAGTGGCAACGCGCGACGACCGCCGCAGTTAATGAACCCATCGGACGCGTCGGTCGTTCGGCACCAGCGGCTCCCATGACAACGACATCGGCAGGCAGCG
>Ga0207701_10000364_pt1 | contig 46119 bp, 45 predicted proteins | sample KBSSwiSSwithPhiX_FD_184294 | JGI IMG/M metagenome (GOLD analysis project Ga0207701, IMG submission 184294) | Switchgrass rhizosphere bulk soil microbial communities from Kellogg Biological Station, Michigan, USA, with PhiX - S5 (SPAdes) (version 2) | ecosystem: Environmental > Terrestrial >... | reverse complement strand
ATCGTGATCTTGCAAAAACTCCCGCCAGAGAAATTGCACGACGCCCGCGTCGCACTCTACCTCGCAGTGCTCTTGGTGAGCGATGGCAAAGCCGATGCCGCTCATGAATTCATTGACGCCGCCAATTCCGGCTTCGTTTTCCCCGAAGAAAAGAAACTCCTGCAGGAAGCGTTGCAGAAACAATCAAGCAGCACGTCTGCGACGGCAGCACCTTCGCCGACGATCTCGGCTTCACCCCCCAATCCCTCGCCGCGTTAATCGAATCGTCCCTTTTCGTGTAAATGCCCACTCGTAGTTTTTCAGAAACTTTTACGCCCCCGCAGTGTTTTCAGTTGGTATAGCTTAGGGATCAAAGGGAAACGCCGGGAGCGTAAATGCTTCCGGCGTTTATTTTTATGGCGCAAGTAATTTCCACTGCCCGACTTCGACTGCCCTCGTCGTGGGACTGGTGCATCGCATCACACAAATCGAGGTAAAACCAACTTTGCCAAATGGCAGCCGTATGTTATCCGCCAGTCTTTGCTTGGTCTTTGAGGGTAATTTTGTATACAGCAAACTCAGATGCGGGTCGATCAGGTAACGGTTCCGCGCACCCTTCGCTTTCCAGATCGCATCGCCTAACTGTTGCAGGGCACTATTTCTTTCGAACTGCACGAAGAGCGTCTTCGTAAATTGTTCACTAAATCGAATGCTATGAATCGCCAGTTCGATGTCGACGGGGCCGACCTCGCGCAAAACTTCGAGCGGAGCACGCGGATTCTCCGGCGCGACAAAAATGGTTACGTGCGGCTCGAACAACGGAGCGCCAAATTGCCTCGCCAGTCTCCTAATTTCTCGCAAGAACACTTCGCGCGCCGCCGCTTCCGGCAGCAACCAATACGCGATCGCATGGGCCTTCTCTGCCATCTGACCTCGTGCCAAAGCTCCTGTCATCCCCGGGCGAAGTCGAGAAATCCGGCAGCGAAATCTTAAAGATAACCTTAACGGGCTCCCTCGGCTTCCGCTCGGGATGACAAAGGCGGAGGCGCCGTTATCATCTTCGTATGCCCACAAATGTCCTCGGCACCGAACTGCAATGCTGCTGCCGCGATCCCCTCACTGGATTCTATCGCGACGGCTACTGTCGCACCGGCCCCGGTGACGTTGGGTTGCACACCGTTTGCGCCCAGGTAACTCGCGACTTTCTCGATTTTTCAGTGTTGCAAGGAAACGACTTGGTCACGCCGCATCCGGAATGGGAATTTCCCGGGCTGGAGCCGGGCGACAAATGGTGCGTCTGCGTGACCCGTTGGAAAGAAGCGCTCGACCACGGCGTCGCCTGCCCGGTTGATCTGGAAGCAACCCATACTTCTGCGCTGGAGTTTGTTACCCTCGAAGAATTACAAGCCCACGCGTTGAAATAACAGCGTTCACCGCCACCGTTAGCGCGTCTTGAAATTACCCTTTAGCCTTTTTCTGGCGCTGCGTTATTTAAAACCAAAGCGCACATTTCTTTCCGTCATCACGCTGATTTCGGTGATGGGCGTCATGCTCGGTGTCACTGTCCTCATCCTTGTTATCTCGGTAATGACCGGATTTGACCGCGAACTACGGCAGAAGGTGATCGATTTCGACGCCCACATTCTGGTTACGACGGAAACAACACTCACGAATTGGCGCGAGCTGACAGAAAAGATTCGGGCAACGCCACGGGTGGTCGCGACCGCGCCCTTCGTCCAGGGACAGGTCATTGTCGAACATGACGAGCGCCGTCTCGCTCCCACGATCCGCGGTATCGACCCAGAGCAGGAAGAAAAAGTCATCTCCCTGCAAAAATTCGTAAAATGGGGAAAACTCGATCTTGATGGCGATACCACCGTTCTCGGAATCGAGCTGGCGCGACAATTAGATGTGCAGGTTGGCGATAAGGTGACGGTCTACTCGCCGGGCAATCTCAACGAGATTCTCGATCGCATTAAGAAACTCGAGAGCGCCAAAGGCGATGAGGAGAAAAAGGCTATCGCAGAATTGCGCGAAGTCGTGCTTCCGAAAGATCTGACAGTGACCGGAATCTTCGAGACCGGTCATTATGTGCACGATTCTCAATATCTTCTGGTGCCGCTTTTCATTGCTCAGGAACTGTATAACTTAGGTGACACGCTTCACGGAATCACGGTCAAAACCGAAGATCCTTATGATGTCGATGAGGTGAAGGGGCAGATCGAAAAATTCCTCGAAGCCCCTCAGTTCGCGCGGACTTGGATCGATATGAACCATCAGATATTCGAGGCGATCCGGCTCGAGCGTAATGTGATGTTCTTTCTCCTCTTCTTCATCGTGGTCGTCGCTGCTTTCGGCATCATGAGCACGCTCATAACCGTAACGGTGCAAAAACGCCGCGAAATTGGGATCATGAAAGCACTTGGCGCGAACATTGCCCAAATCGTCTGGGTTTTTTTGGGACAGGGAATGGTCGTTGGATTTTTCGGGACCCTAACCGGACTTGGACTCGGCATGACCCTCATTCGTTATCGCAACGAATTTAGTCACTGGCTGGCCAACACTCTGCACATCGAAATCTTCCCGCGCGAGGTTTACCAATTTTCATCGATCCCGGCCGAAGTAATTCCGCGTGACGTGACCTTGATTTGCCTAAGCGCATTTTTGATTTGCTCAATCGCCGCGCTCATCCCGGCATATTTCGCCGCGCGCCTGGATCCGGTTAAGGCCCTCCGCTTCGAGTAATTCTAGCACAGCCATCTTGGCTGCGGGGCAAACCCCGAAGGCTTTCGGGGTTGATTTCACTGCATGGCAGCTACACCATCCGGTAACAAAAAGAAGGCGGCGCCCTTGCGAACGCCGCCCTCCCCTCGCTGCGACATACGCCGTTATTTCCCCTTGGCTTCGTGCAATTCTTTCATCGCGTTGTGCAGGTCTTCGTGCGCCTTAACGATGGCGTCGAGCTTGGTCTGCTGCTCCGGCGTGAGCAGCGGACGAATCTGCGTGATCGAAGCATCGATCACTGCCTTGGCCTTCGTCATCGCCTCCTGATGAATCGTCTGTAGCTGCGGTTTCGCCTGATCCACGATCGGTTGCACCTTGGCCTTTTGGGCATCCGTCAGGTTAAGAGATGAACTCATTTCCTCGAGTGGATTCATATACCTGCCGCCGTGCGGCCCGCCCGGAGGCTGCGCCTGCGCAAAACTAAAAGCGCCGAGCGCGACTGCTGCAATTACTATCAGTGTTTGTTTCATGTTTTTGTAAGTTTGCGGCGCATGATTGCGCCTTTGCCGACTATTGACCGCGAACCCCATTCTCCGGTTACAAAAAAATCGTCATTTCGAGCGAAAGATCAGGGATTCAGTGGCGAAACCTTCGCATGAAGGGATCCATCGACTCCGAGCCGGAGTGGTACTTTCGCTTGGGATAATACTTTTTGTAACCGATGCGGCTTGATTCCGGTCACTGTCTTTGGTGTGGATACCTTTCTCTACGCATGGATGACGATGAGCACGCTCGCGCATTGGTCGACCGCGCACGCGACGGTGACGACGAGGCTGCCAGCGAACTCATCCGACAATTGTACCCGATGGTGGCAAAGATTGTGCGCGGCTATCGTCCGCGCCGTGCGGCCGAAGAGGATTTAACGCAAATGATTTTCATAAAAGTTTTCCAAAATCTGGCGCAATATTCCGGCAAGGTGCCAATTTCGCACTGGGTTTCGCGCATCGCGGTCAATACCTGTCGCAATCAGTTGATGGCGGAAAAAGCGCGGCCGGAATTGCGTCACGCCGATCTGAGCGAAGAGCAGGCAGCCATGCTGGAAAATCTCGCCGCTTCGGATGAGGCCCTTTCCCCCGATCGTAAACTCGCCGCGCGTGATCTAGTGGAAAAGTTGCTCGCCATGTTAAAACCGATGGAGCGCCTGGTTATCGATATGCTTTATCTCCAAGAACGTAGCGTGGCCGAAATACAAAAGGTTACTGGTTGGACCGCTGCCGCCATTAAAATAAGAGCCTTCCGCGCGCGCCAGAAGTTGCGCAGACAAATCGGAGGTTTGCTGTGAAGAATCGGGACGAAATCTTAGATCGCTTGTTTCGCGCGGCCATAGCTCCCGTGCCACCGAAGGAAATGCCATTCGGTTTCGACACTCGCGTTCTTGCGCTGGTCCGTGCGTCTTCGCCCAACGGATCGGCCATCATCGCGCTTTTCGCTCAGCGCGCTGCCATGATCGCGCTGGCAGTCATCGCACTGGCATCAGTGGGAGTTTATCGCGCCTCAACTTCTAACGACGATCTGCCCGCGGAATATGCGATGGCAGACAACGCTATCCAAAGCAGTCTCGGCGAATGAACAATTCTTTGCGCTGGAAATTAATTCTCGTTTTCGTGTTGGTGTTTCTCGCCGGTGCCGCCTGCGGATTTTTCGGGGCCCTCCATGTGCACCACTTTTTCGCGCGAATGGATTCGGGCGCGATGGCGCAACATCTGAAACATCGTTTGCGCGCGGAATTAAAGCTCACGCCCGAGCAGATGCAGAAAATCTCACCCATTATCGATCGCGCCGCTTCTGAGTTGAAAACGAAACGCGAACAAACCATGCGCGATGTTCACGAGATTTTTGAACAAGCGCATCGCGAAATGCAGCCATTTCTCACCCCGGAACAGCGCACTAGACTTCAAGAACTGGAGAAGCGGCATCGCCACCTTTTGCACCGGCACGGTTTGATGGCGCCCGGTCCACCACCGTCGCCAGAGGACTAAATCCGGGCCGCAGATTTGTCCCTAATACCAGATAACGTCAAAAATCTGTCTTGGATTTGCTGCGATACATTTTCCGTATATAACTAAACAAGTAAGCTAACCTATTCTTCCCCTTCGAAATAATCGGTCTCGTTTCCATTCACGATCACCTCATCGTTACCTTCTTTCATCACCGCAAACTTTTCGCTGTCGGGATAATAACAGGAATCTCCCCGCGGATTGTCCGCGATAATGTAATATACAAAGTCTTCCTCGCCTGCGTTGGCTAACTGATGCGCTTCGCCGGGGCCAAAAAAAAATGCGTCGCCCTCGGTCACAATTGTCGATCCATCTTTATCGCGAACACTCCCCTGTCCAGATATCACCAGATAAAGCTCCGACTCCGCCGAGTGCGAATGATAAGGACAAAGCGTCTTTCCTTTTGGAACTCGCACCAGAGCCAAATCAAACGGATGTCGCTTCCTCAAATCGAGGGATTCCGGATCCCGCCCGAGCGCGATTGATATCTCTTTCATTCTGCGGCCAAACTTTCCTTTGGGCGACTGCCGCACCCGCTCTTCTATGTCTTTCAAATTCACTTTGCGCATAAAATCATTGCCAAGTCCGGTCACTTATCTCTTTCCAGCATCCTTGTCGAAATCTTTGATCTGATTCCGTGCGTTACAGCTTCCATTTCTTCGGCAGCTTTTGTTTTAACTCTTCGACTGGCGCGAAGAGATCGCCCATTTTTTCCACGCGCGACGAGGTTTTGTCGGACCGAAACCTCAGCAAATCGGCTTTTTTCCTTTTCAGACAGTACGCGACTTCGTCCCAGGTGACTGGAGTGGAGACGGTCGGCTCTTCCTTGGCGCGCAAACTGTAAACGCAGATTGTTGTTTTGTGCTCGTCGTTCTGGCTCCAATCAACAAATACTTTTCCTTTGCGCAGCGCCTTAGACATGTTCGAAGTAACGAGACTGCCATGTTCGCCTTCTAAATGTTGGGCGAGAGCGCGGGACAAATCCTTGGTCCGATCGAAAGTGGCCGACGTATTCAGCGGCACATACACTTGCAGACCCTTCGAGCCGCTCGTTTTGGCAAACGCTTTCAGTTTCATTTTGGTTAATAAATCGCGCAGCCAAAGCCCGACCTGACAGCATTGCACAATGTCGGCTGGTGCACCGGGATCGAGATCGAAAACCATCATGGTAGGCCGCGCTACATCCTTCTTCTTCGCTAACGAGGTATGTAACTCGAGATCGGCGAGATTTGCCGCCCAGACCAGCGTCGGCAAATCTTGCGCCAGACAGTAGTGCATGATCCGGTTATTGCCTTCACTCCAAACCTTCGCTGTCTGCACCCATTTTGGCCGATGCGATGGACAATTTTTTTCGTAAAAAAATTCGGCATCCACCCCGTTGGGATAACGCTTCATCGTCAGAGGTCGATCGCGAAGATGCGGCAGCAGAACTGGCGCGATCCGGATGTAGTAATCGATCACCTGGCCTTTGGTGAAACCGACTTTCGGGTAAAGAACCTTGTTCAAGTTCGAAACCGCGAGCTTTTTTCCTTCAACTACGAGTTCAGCTTTCTCTGGCATACAATTCTAAGCTGCCGTCATCCCGGACTTCTTCACGCAAAAAATCGTTCCGGCGTCAACAGGGGTTGTGGTTTACAAATGCGGGCTACGCAATGTTCCCAGGTTTCATGCCCACTTAGAATTTCGATTTCCACCCGTAAGAAAAAGATGGGAACTTCTGTCTTTGCCAGCAAGGGAAACCGGACCGCGTCTTTCTCAGTTGTCACCACCATTTCCAAGTCACGGCGGATACATCGATTGATGAAGCTTCGCAGTTCCGCGTCAGTGTAACGGTGGTGATCAATGTAACGCTTGGCGATTTCGATTTTGGCGCCGAGTTTGCGCAAGCCGTCTTCGAAGCTGTCGGGCACGGCGATCGCGCAAATGGACCCGATGAAGGCGCCGCGTAATTTCTCCAGCGGCGCAACCTCGCCGGTCACGACATTTTGGAGATGCAAGGGCTTGTGTGCGCACTCGATAATCTCTGCAGTGCGATTATAACGTCGGATTCGCTTGATCAATTGCTCGTTCGATTCGCCGGTGCTTTTGGTGATAAAGATATAACTGGCGCGCCGTAAATTACGCGGCGGTTCACGCAAGGTTCCGCGCGGCAGCAGAAATTCGTTCCCAAAAGGCGCCTGCCGATCGATCAGCACGATATCGAGCCGATGTTTGAGATGAAGATATTGCAGACCGTCGTCGAGCAGCAACGTATCGGCATTCATTTTTTCGATCGCGAATAACCCGCTCTTCACCCGATCCTTGTCCACCAGGACGGCAACACTCTTCAAGTTGTGCGCTAGCATGTAGGGCTCGTCCCCCGCCGTAAGAGAATCGAGCAGCAGCGATTTCCCATCGGAGACGACGCGTGGTGGATCGGGATTGTCGCCGCGTAATTTCGCCAACAAACCCCGTTTGCTCGGTCGCGGCACGCTTTTGTAACCACGGCTGAGAATGGCCACGTGGCGTCCTCCTTTTTGCAAAGCGCGGGCAAATTTTTCGACAATCGGAGTTTTCCCCGTGCCGCCGACGGTGAGGTTGCCGATGCTGATGACCAGACAGCCGAGGGCGTGTTCCCGGAAAAGACGTTTGCGATAAAGAAACAATCGAAACTGCACCAGCCGCTCGTAAATGAGCGACAGCAAATAAAGAAATGAACGCAAAAGGGCCGCACGAACTCCAGCGCGCCGTTCGAGAATTACGTCGATCGCAAATTGCTCCAGGTTTTCCAGAGAACGGCTCATTAGATTTTTGATTTCAGATTACGGATCGCGGATTTCAAAATTTGGACGCCTTGGTTGTCGGCCCAGGTAACAATGATGCCTGCGTCTTTCTGACGCGACGCGCTCATCATGGCAGCGGCGATTTTTCTGGGATTGCGCAGGGTGATAGCACAAATGGCGGAACCAGACCCGCTTAAAAAGGCGCCGAGTGCGCCTTTCCTTTCTGCTGAGCGAATCGTGTCCTCAAGAAACGGGACTAATTTTTTCCGAAACGGTTGATGCAGATAATCTACAAAACAGCCACGTAGTCTCTCGTAATCCTGCGTCGCGAACGCGGCTGTGATGGCCGATGCATTTGCGACATTTCGGATCGCGCCCGTCCGCGCAATCTTGGGAGGCAATAGTCGACGAGCTTCGTTGGTAGCGATTTCGAAATTTGGAATGAGCAGAACGAAGCGAAGCTGCGGAGAAACATTGAAATGCTGGATCTCCAGGCCGCGGGCGAGGGTGAATCCGCCAAAGCTCGCGGGTGCGCTATTGTCCGCATGACCTTCCAATTCGGCACAAAGCGTGAACAAATCGTGCCGGGTGAGATTTGTCCGTGCAATCTTGTTTAAGGCATGAAGCACGCCGAGTCGCACGGTTACGCTGCTGCCAAGCCCCCGAGCAATTGGAATATCGCCTCTAATATCGCAGGAAAACTCAAAGGCCTTGCATTGTGTGGTTGCGAAAAATTTTCTTGCTGCATCTCGAACTATTCCGCTGACTGCGCCGCCTTTTCCTCGGCTGACCGTTATCTTGTTATAAAGAGAAAGGGCCACCCCAAGACAATCGAAGCCGGGCCCGAGATTCGAAGTGCTGGCGGGAACGCGCACCGTGATTTGCTGCACTCGCCGAGCTTATCGTGCGCGTCGAACGCGGCAAGACAGGCGATAATGCGCGATTAAATTACAACAAAACGTGAAATCGACCTGGATCGACCGCGAATTGATGAGCGATTTGGAAGCGGAGGGAACGGATGCCTATCGTCTTTCGACGATCACGGATGGCTGGGTGGAGCGATTCGGGCACGATACTCTGATTTCCTTTAAGAATCAGGCGGCACGGGAGCGGTTGACCACGGAATATTTTCTCTGGGCGGAAGCAATGGGCTTCAATACGCAACGAATGTTTGAGCGTCTTTTGCCGAAGCGCAATGAAGAGCGTAAAGCGCCAAAACTAATTCTGGGTGATTCCAATACCGGCTCACGCAGCGTTGTAATGGAGCGCGGTCTGCGATTCGAAATCGATTTTAGCGGCGGCTATTCCGTGGGACTGTTTATCGATCAACGCGAAAATCGGAGCTTTATTCGCACGAGTGCACCGAAGCGAATGCTTAATTGCTTCGCTTACACCTGCTCATTTTCGGTGGCGGCGGCAATAGCTGGCGGGAACACGGTGAGCGTGGACTTGTCCCAGAAATCTCTCGAACGCGGGCGCGCAAACTTTGTGCTCAACAACTTGCCGGCAACAGGACACCATTTTATTGCCGACGACGTTTTTGAGGTTTTCCCGCGACTATCGCGCAAAGGCGAAAAGTTCGATTTAATTGTGCTTGATCCGCCAACATTTTCGCGTTCACACCGCGGAAAAACTTTCCAGATCGAATCGGATTTCGAGGGCTTGGTCATGGCGGCGTTGGAGGTAGCTGATCGCGATTGCCGGATCCTGCTTTCGACCAACTGTGCCGCGCTCGACGGACGCGCCTTGGAAGTTATGGCGCGGTATTGCTTGAAAACATCGCGTCGAGCGGGCAGCTTTCATGCTGAACCCCGGCCGGTTGAGTTTCCTCCCAACAGCGGCGCCAGCACGACGTGGCTGACGTTGCGCTAGCGGGATAAGAACACGCAAAGCGGCCCTGGCAACCGAAACAAAGTTATGGACGAAAACACTGACATTGCATTGCGCGGCGTGCGCTACGCCCAGGACCAATTTTCCGAAGTGGTAACCCAGGCGGAAGAATTCGTGCGTGAAAAGCCGGGACAGTCGCTTCTCATCGCTCTTCTTGCTGGATTTATCCTCAATCGCCTGCCGATTGGTCGCCTGTTTGGTGGGCTGGTTCGCTTGCTCGTGTTCGCGCTCAAGCCGGCGCTGCTGCTTTACGGCGCGACCAAAGTCTACGAGGTCATTCAGGAAGAAGAATAATTTTTGTCATCCCGAGCGAAGTCGAGGGATCCCGCCATGAGACCCTTAAGATGACGCGACGGGATCCTTCGACTCCGCTTCACTTCGCTCAGGATGACGGAGCGGTGCGTCTAATCCTCCAGGGTAAAGCCAACTTTGACCGCCACCTGCCAATGATCAATTTTGCCGTTTTCAATGTGACCGCGTGTTTCCGTAACCTCTAACCAGCGCATGTTGCGGATTGTCTTTTTGGCACGCGCCAATGCGTTCTCTACCGCCGCTTCGATAGATTCCGGCGAAGAACCAATCAGTTCGATTTTCTTGTAGACGTGATCGCTCATGAGGAATCCTTCCACGAGGAGATCGAATAGGACAATGCCAAAAGAACATGGAAGCGTTGAACAGCTTAAGCGTTAAAGCGGTTGCTAATTGGTTCGCTTCAACGCTTCATCCGATCAACGCTTCAATCCGCCACCTGCGCGAGCTTGCTCTACAAAACGGCCCGCGATATTAGGAAGCTCGCATGGAAACCAACATCGAATCGCATCTGATCGAGAAGCGCGTCTTCAAGCCCGCGAAGGATTTTTCAAAGAAAGCACGCATCAAATCGCTCGCCCAGTATCGAAAAATGTACCGCGAATCGATGCGACGACCGGACGCGTTTTGGGTGCGAGAAGCGAAGGAACTGGTCTGGCGAAAGCCGTGGAATAGAGTGCTCGATTGGAAGGCACCCTTCGCGAAATGGTTCGTCGGCGGGCAACTCAATCTTTCGGAAAATTGCCTCGATCGTCATCTTGACGGTCCGCGACGAAACAAAGCTGCCATCATTTGGGAAGGCGAACCGGGCGAGAAACGCACCCTCACTTATCAGCAATTACACCGCGAAGTCTGTCATTTCGCCAACGTGCTGAAGCGAAACAAAATTCGGAAAGGCGATCGCGTTATCATTTATCTCCCCACGATCCCAGAGGCCGCCATTGCGATGCTGGCATGCGCACGGATCGGTGCGGTCCATTCTGTTGTTTTCGGTGGATTCAGCGCGGAGAGCATTCGCGATCGCATCGCGGACAGCGGGGCGATCGCGTTGATTACCGCGGATGGTAGCTACCGGCGCGGAGCAATCGTACCGTTAAAAAATAATGTCGACCACGCTCTGAGTGGCGGTACCTCGGTAAAACGTGTGATCGTTTTCAAACGCGTCGGCAATGAAATTCACATGGAGGAAGGGCGCGACGTTTGGTGGCATCGCGAGCTGGAATACGTCAGCGCAAATTGTGAGCCCGTTGCCCTCGATTCCGAGCATCCGCTTTACATTCTTTATACCAGCGGCTCGACCGGAAAACCGAAGGGAATTTTGCATACCACCGGTGGCTATTTGCTCGGCATTTATTCGACGATGAAATATGTTTTCGATGTCCGCGACGAAGATCTTTTCTGGTGCACTGCGGACGTGGGCTGGGTCACTGGCCACAGTTACGTCGTTTACGGTCCGCTGACACTGGGAGCGACCACTTTGATGTATGAGGGCGCGCCCAACTGGCCGCAACCAGACCGATTTTGGAAAATCGTCGAAGATTATAGAGTTACGATTTTATATACCGCACCCACAGCGATTCGCGCGTTCATTCGCTGGGGCGATGAGTGGGTGAAGAAGCACGATCTTTCGTCCTTGCGCCTCCTTGGTTCGGTGGGCGAGCCGATCAATCCCGAGGCATGGATGTGGTATCAGAAGACGATTGGGGGCGGGCGCTGCCCGATTGTTGATACTTGGTGGCAGACTGAGACTGGCGCAATCATGATCACGCCATTGCCAGGCGCAATCCCGACCAAACCCGGAAGCGCAACGTTGCCGTTCTTTGGTGTCGATGCCGCAGTAGTGGACGAACGTGGCGAAGAGGTCGGCGAAAATGTGGGTGGGAAATTAATCATCCGAAAGCCATGGCCATCGATGTTGCGCACGATCTATGGGGACAAGGAACGTTACCAAAAACAGTACTGGAGCGAGTTCAAAGGATGTTATCTTACCGGAGACGGAGCACGGCGCGATCGCGATGGATATTTTTGGATTGTTGGCCGCATTGACGACGTGCTCAATGTCGCGGGACATCGTCTCGGCACCTCGGAAATCGAGAGCGCATTGGTCGCGCACGCGAAAGTGGCGGAAGCAGCCGTGGTAGGTCGACCTGATGAAATGAAAGGGCAGGCCGTCGTCGCATTCGTCACCTTGAAAGGAATCGCCAGCCCATCGGCCGGGTTGAAAACAGAATTGCGCGATCATGTCGGCGTTCACATCGGCGCGATCGCGAAACCAGATGAAATCCGATTCGCGGAAGCATTGCCAAAAACGCGCAGCGGCAAGATCATGCGGCGTTTACTAAAAGAAATTGCCAGCGGCAAAACTGTGACCGGCGACACGACAACTCTCGAGGATTTTAGTGTTCTGGCGAAGTTGAGCGAAGAGGAATGATTTACGGAACGGGTAATTCCCTCTCGATCAATGGCGGTAGAACGTGAAAGCGTTGTCATCCCGAGCGCAGCGAGGGACCTCGCACTTGAAGTTTGGGACATACTAGTCAGCTCGCGTGCTCAATCTTCGTTTGTGAGGTCCTTCACTTCGTTCAGGATGACCTGCGCGGTCTGTTTAGACCGTGCGTGTAAAAGGCGCGGTTCTTCTTACGGAGCTTCCTAAGGAGTGAATTGCTCTTTTTCAAAAGAGTTGTTCGGTTAGCATTCGCTTGTGAGTTTCATTGGCACCGGTCTGCGCGAGCTTGGGTTGAAGGTGCGACGGCAACGCACGCGCATGGCGCTGCGACACGTAAAGCGGCAGCTGCAGCGCAGCGAAATTTATCTCGGACGCGAAGGCACCGCCCAGGCCGCGAGCTTCCCGGAAGTCCGCAACGAGATCGTCGCACTTAAGAAACTCGAGCAGGAGCAAAAGGAAGTGGCACTGCGCATCACGCAAATCGAGGTCGCGGTCAAGCAAATCGAAGCCGAGCGGGCAGAAAATGCGCGTGCCCAGGACGAAGCGATTAGTAAATTGGAGACGGAGAAAAAGCCAATCCTGCAGCGGCGCGACGACGCGAAAAACGCCGCCACTATTTGTGAGCGCGAGCTAGCGAGTGTGGAATCGCGCTTGCAAGCAAATGATTTAGCCGATCGCGAACTACTCAAACAACTTTCAGCCTTGCAGGCGCAAGCGCCGCCCCCGGCCGACCTGGATACACGCACCGCGGTGCTCGCCGGCAAACGCGCGCGGCTGCCGCAAGAGCGGGCGGAAATTGTTCGCGCTCGTGAAGGAAGCGCGGAAGCGTCCCGGCAGGCAACACAAAAGCTGGCCACGGCGGAGGAAGAACTGTCGGCCGCGGAGCGAAACATCACGCGCGTACGCGAGCGATTCGAAGCCACCGATCGCGCCTTGGCTGAAAAGGTACGGACACAGCAAGATGCATTGCGGGATGCAAGAGCGCAGCACCAGACGGTCGAGGAACGGAAGAATCCGGCTTATCTGAACATCGGTCGCCATCTTGCTACGCGCGGCATCGCCCCGCCGAATGCGCCGCATTTACTGCATGACGTCCTGCGTCACCGCCAATCGGTTCAACGTCATAATGACCATAGGGAACAACTTAGCGTTCTCTCCGCGCAAATCGATAAGCAGGAATTGCGAAAATTTTATTTCGTTATCGCCTCGATTCTCGTCTTGCTGGCAATTGTCCTGCCCCTGGTCTTTCACTCCCCGCCCAAACGTGAATGGCTGCCGCGCGAAACCGATGCCATTCTCTCATTAAATGCAGAGCGGTTTGATCGCGATGATTTGCCGAAGAAATGGCGGAACGAAGATTTTTGGCTGCAAACCTGGCCCGGCCTAATCGGCGCCGCTTCGCAGATACCGCGCCTAAGAATTCCCGGCGACGCTGCGCGCGTCACCCGAGCCCTGACCACGGTTGAAAATTCGCCGCCACGAGAATTTCTGCTGGTGGAAGCGCGCGATAATGTTTCGACGGTCGTGCGGACAATAGCGGAAGATAAGCAATTCGAACGACGTACAATTAGCGGCCTTCCGGTCTGGCAGCAATCCGACTTCAGCATCGCGCGCGTGGGCCCCAAAACGCTCGCCGTCGGCATGCCCGATGGAGTGGACGAGTTGGTGCGAGTGCGTCTCGGACTGGAGGCAGATCTGCAAATCACGGGCGAATTTTTCGATCGCTACCAGGCGCTCGATCCGGAAACAACCTTACGTTTGATTTCGCGCGATCCGCCTGGATTAGCTCGCGCGTTTCATCCCATTTTCCCGCGAGAACTTCTGGACAGCGCGCAATTGCTCGGACTGGGCGTTTCCCTCCAGACACCGGTGAAAGCGCGTCTCTTGTTGAGGCTTCCATCGGAAAACGCGGCAAGTGATCTGGCCAAGAACATTCATGATGATCCGCAGCGTTGGCTACGAATCGAGCAATCCGATCTCCCCCTTTTCGCCAGTCCGCCCGAAATCAATCGCCAGCATGCTGATCTGGAAATCCGCTTCAACATTCCGGAAAACAGCGCACGACTTCTGCTCCAACGCATCGCCAAGACTGATGCACCGCCAGCCGCGACCGCAGCAAACTAATCCCGCGATGGCCCTCATCGTTTTCGCAACCTTTTTGCTCGGCCCACCGATTGTTCGCGCGCAAATTTCGGCGCTCCCCACAAGCGATTTCGCGTGGGTTGATCTCACAACCATTGCGCCGGCCATTCGGATTGAATTGCGTTATGCGACTTCAGAGAATATCGCGCATCGTCCGCTCTATCCGTCGAGGATGCAGCCACTAATCCGGGCGGGTGTGGCGCGAAGATTGATCACCGCTCAGGCAATCCTCCGACGCTACAATTGCGGCCTGAAAATCTGGGACGCTTATCGGCCGCGTGATGCCCAGGCACAATTGTGGCGACTCGCTCCGAGAAATGATTACGTGGTCAATCCACACGGTGGTTCCGGTTCGTTCCACAGCTGGGGCGTGGCGGTTGATGCAACTCTGGTAGACGATTGGGGGCGGCCACTCTCGATGCCAACCGATTTCGATGACTTCACACCGGCGGCGATGCTCCGTTACACTGGCCGCGATCCGCTCGTGCGCAATCACTTGTATCTTCTGCAAACAACAATGGCGGACGCCGGCTTCTATGGATTGCGCACCGAATGGTGGCATTTCACTACTAGTGACTGGAAGCGTTACGTTCCAGAACGGCTTGCGAAACTTAGTAACGCCGTCGTCCTCGCCGCAACTAAATGACCGCCTTTCTTCACGCCCTCCAGCGGCAACCGGAATACGTTCACATCCTCATCAATCCTCTACCGATCTACGGCTTGGCGATAAGTTGGATCGGATTGGTAATTGCATTTTTTCTGCGGAGCCGGCGTGCGCAAATCGCAACCCTGGCTCTCGTGCTAATCAGCGCCGCCTCGGCCTGGCCAGCGTACGAATTCGGCGAGGAAGGTTACGATCGCGTCTTGTCGATGACTGATGACGACGGACACGCCTGGCTCGATGAACACCAGCGTCGCGCTCAGCAACTAATTTATTTCTTCTACGCTTTGGCAGGAGTAAGCGCGCTCGCAATCGCGGTCCCGATAAAATGGCCCAAGACGTCAACCTCGCTCGTCATCACCACCATTCTGCTCGGCGCAGTTGTTCTCGGAATGGGCGGCTACATCGCCTACGCCGGCGGTAAAATTCGGCACAGGGAATTTCGAACCGAGCCGCCACCGAAGAAATCGACCGAGGGGTAGTCGCGCCAAAGGGCGCTCTCCAAATTTTCACGCGCGACAATGGCTAACGAATTAGACCGTGCGGAACAAAAAGTCGAAGACCGCAGCGCTCCTCTCAAAAAGGAGCTTGGCCTGCGCGACCTCGTACTCACTCAAATCTTGTTTATTGTCGGCTCAAGCTGGGTTGGGACGGCGGCAAAGCTCGGGCAATCACATCTCTTCTTCTGGCTGCTTGCCATCTTACTTTTCTACATTCCCCAGGCGGCGGTCGTAATTTACTTAAATCGCCTCATGCCGCTTGAGGGCGGCATCTATCAATGGGCCAAAATCGGGTTCAACGAATTTACGGGCTTCATCGTGGCGTGGAATGTGTGGCTACTCTCTATCACGGTCATCGCGCTCGGGGGAATGTTTGTCACGACCAATATCTCCTATGCCATCGGCGAAAGTGCCGTCTGGATGCCGAACAGCAAATGGTGCGTGTCATTGATCAGTAGCGCTCTCGTGATCGGGCTTGGCTGGACCGCCGTCCGAGGTCTGGCGTTGGGTAAGTGGGTTCATAACATCGGCGGCCTCGTCATGCTACTGGTTTACGGCGCGCTCATCGCATTGCCGTTTATCGGCCTGGCGCGCGGCGAACTAAAACAATATCATCCGCTCCAGATCGCTGCACCCACGGTGTCGATGTTCTATTGTCTTAATATCTTCACCAAACTGTCGATCGGCGCGCTAAGCGGATTCGAATACGTCGCAATTCTTGCCGGCGAAACGCGCTCGCCCGCCAGGGACATCGGTCGTTCGGTCATCATCGCCTCTCCCATTATTGCGTTGGCATTTATTCTGGGCACGAGCTCAGTCCTGGCGTTTGTTGGCAATAATCCCATCGATTTGATCGGGCCCGTGCCGCAAACCTTGCGGCTTGGGCTGCGCTCATTCCCCATCGCTGGCGCGATCGCGTCCGCTGGCATCATCCTGATGACGGTGCGAACCATTTCTTCAACCAGTGTTCATTTCACGGGTACCTCGCGCTTGCCCATGGTCGCGGGCTGGGACCGGCTGCTGCCAGTCTGGTTCACGCGGTTGCACCCAAAATACAAAACGCCAATCAACTCGGTGGTTTTTGTCGGCATCATCACACTGGTCATTGCTATCTCCAGCCAGATTGGCGCAGGAATCCAGGAGGCGTTTCAACTCGTCGACAACGCAGCCAATGTTTTCTACGGTATCGTCTACTTGCTCTTGTTCGCCATTCCACTTTTCGGGACTTCTGCCGTTCGTTCTGGCGCGCCAATATGGCTGCGAGTCGCATCGGCCTGTGGCTGTGGTGTCTCATTGCTTGCCATTTTCTTCACCGTCTATCCCATCATCGACGTGCCAAACCCGCTAATCTTCGGCACGAAAATCGCCGTCGTTGCCTTTATCGCGAACGCCATCGGTGCTGCCATCTTCGCCGGTGCACGCCGAAAGCGTCCCGCCTAGTACAAACGTCGCGCCCGGGAAATTACTCTGTCATCCCGAACGAAGTGAGGGACCTCACCGAAGCTGCTGGAACCGCTTTAACTCAGTTGCGTAATCATTCAGCTATTGTGAGGTCCCTCGCCCCGAAAGCACTCGGGGCTCGGGATGACGTCGCACGCGTTTCTTAATTTCGCCCGCAACTCTCGCCGATCCAACGAAGATACTCGGCCGAGCCCTCGGCGATGTTCAACCGTACGATTTCCGGAACATCATACGGATGCAGTTTGCGCAACCGCGATTCGAATTCCGGATAACGGGCCGCCGTCATTTTGAAAATCGCGAATACTTCCGCACTCGTCTCCACCTTCTCATTCCAGAAATAAATTGATTCCACCGAAGGCACGAGGTTCGCGCAGGCGACGATCGCATTTTCAACAAGATCACGCGCGATCTTTTGCGCTATTTCTTTGTCGGGAAACGTGCTGAACGCGATGACAATCTGTTCGTTCACGCCGCTACCAATTCCGCCTGCCGGCAAATCCAGCCGCCGCCAAGGACAAGGTCATCATCGTAAAACACCGCCGCCTGTCCTGGGGTAACGGCTTTTTGCGGGTCGTGCAGACGGATGCGCGCGCGTTGATTTTCCATCGGCATTAGTGTTGCCCGCGTCCCCGGATGATTATAACGAATCTTGACCGTGACTTCGTGCGCCATTGTAGCCGCGGTCGCTGACCGCGGACCGGGGTCATCGTTCCCGGCTCCAGAAATCCAATTGACGCGATCGATCTCGAACTCTTCCACCAGCAAATCTTCCGCCTGACCAACGATCACCCGGTTCGTTTCCGGATCGAGATCGACGACATACCGCGGCTGCGCTGACCCCCCTGGCAAACCTTTGCGCTGGCCAATGGTAAACATCTCAATCCCGCCGTGCGTCGCAATGAAGTTACCGTCGAGATCGTAAATTTCGCCGGGATGAAATTGGTTCTCGCCAAGATGCGATCGGAGGAATGCTTTGTAATCCTGTCCGGGCACGAAACAAATCTCCTGGCTGTCCGGTTTGTCGGCCACTCTTAGGCCGATTTTTCGGGCAATCGCGCGGATTTCGGATTTCGACATTCGACCGAGTGGAGTGAGCGCACGCTGCAATTGCTCCTGCCGCAAACTAAACAGGAAATATGACTGATCTTTCCGTGAATCGACTCCTTTGCGTAACACGGCGAGCTTGTGGCCACGGTCGCCGGCCACAGCATCGTGATGTTCAATGATCGCGTAGTGTCCGGTCGCGATATAGTCACATCCGAGCAGCTCAGCCTTTTGCCAAAGATTTCCGAATTTCAATTTCTCGTTGCACATCACACATGGATTCGGCGTGCGACCGGCCTGGTATTCGCTGGAAAAATAACTGATCACGAGTTTTTCGAACTGATCCGCTTCATCGATCACGTAATGTGGAATTCCGAGGGCACGGGCAACTCCCCGTGCGTCTGCCACGGCCTGTGGCCCGCAACATTTGTCCTCCGCCCGCGAAATACAGTCCTGCGGCCACACTTTCATCGTCACCCCAATGACGTCATAGCCTTGCTCGCGCAGCAAATAACCAGCGACGCTGGAATCGACTCCGCCGCTCATGCCAAGAAGCACGCGCTGTTTGTTTCGCGAATTCACTCGCGGAAAATCGGCGAGGCCGCGCAGTTGGTCAACGCGCGAACCGGATTCGTTCCGCAGTGTATATGCTTAGCGTCGACCGATCCTCTCATTAACACCCTGCTTTAGCTGGGTGCTAATAACCCCCTGAGGAAGCCCTAACCGCTTCAGCGGTTTTTCGTCACTGCACAAGAAAACCGCTAAAGCGGTTGCGGTAGTACTCCTGGCCCATGCACGTCGCTGAAGCGAGGTGTTGATGAAATGGGATATCCGCAACGCTAAACACGTTCCCCGCAGTTGCCGATTACGGCGCGGCTGGCAACTGCGCTCGAGCTGACCGGACTTTCCGGCTAACGTGTACGCTGTCACGTAAAGTAAAGCGCCACGGCAAATGGGCCGAGCGCCGAATGCCGATTCTCTCGTCGGCAACTACGTCAATCGAAGCAGCTGGCTTTTGAAAACAATAATTCTCGTTGCTACACAAATCCATCTCGTCGTGCCGCCCCGTGATGGCCAATGCCTGTGTCAGCTTTCCAGGACCCGAACAAAGCTGACGAGCATCAATGACGCCCCGCCTCTTCCTCATCAACGCGATTCCGCGAGTTGGCTCGAGCGCACGGATGAGAACAAAACCGTTTTCCCTTCCTTTCACCAAGACATTCAACATCCAGTGAACGCCGTAATTGAAATAAACGTAGGCCGCCCCAGCATGATTTCGCTCGACGAACGCGCGCACACTCGGGCGCACAAAGCAATGACAAGCTTCATCCCCAATTGCGTTGTAGGCTTCCGTTTCGACGATTACCCCGCCGCACGAACTCCAAATTAGCTCGCACCCAATGAGATCGCGGGCACAGCTGACGGGGTCGCGCTGGAAAAAATCTCTCCCCAGCATTTCGCCCCGCTCCATCCCGGCTGCCAGCTGGTTCACTTTTCCGGTTTGTAATAAAGCGGAAGCGTGATTTCGCATGAGACCGACTTGCCATCGCGAAAAGCCGGAATGAATTTGGCATTGGCAAAATCATCCAGTGCAGCGTCGCCAAATCCCAAAAGCGGCGGAGATTCCTTGACCACTTTTTCTTCCTGCAAATTTCCACTAGCGTCGATTTTCACCCAAAGATCGACCGTCCCGTCCACCGCCAGCGGCGCCCGCTCCGCGCTCGGATAATGCAACCCGGAAAATTTCGAGTCTCCGCCCAGGCATAGCTGCGGTCCGATAAAATCGCTTTCTTTTTTCAGCTCGCTCTCTTCCTGATTCGAGAAAATCCGCAGCCGAGGTTTATTATCAACCACCTCGAAAAGCACGGTCCCGTAAAAAACGACCGTGATCGGCTGATGATCACGCACCGCTGGAATCATCCTCGCGTTCGCCAGCACTCGCAGCACTTCCTGCTCGAGCAATTTTGAATCGGGCGTGCCCCGATAGGTGCCGCTCCATTTCAGTTCGCCCGTTTTCTCCACTCCTGCGGAAAACATTACCGCGGCATCTTTTTGCCCTGCTTTCAGCAACAGTTTTTCGTCAATGCGATTGATAATCGCCTCTGGCGATTTGCCGATGAGCGCAGGTCGATACAATGGCAGATCTTCGGCCGAACATTTCAGCACGAACCCAATAACGAGCAGGAAAACAAGACGGCGCATATCGGAGAAGAACGCAATAGCGCCAGCTAATGTTTGCAAGCGCAAACTACGCGACGCGGCCACAGCAGTTTTTGTATTTCTTCCCGCTGCCACAGGGACATGGTTCATTGCGGCCGACTTTCGGACCGCCACGCCGTACTGGCAGATCGATTGCATATTCACCATTTTCAGGCTCCAGCGCCCGTGTCGCAGTCGTCGGCGTATTTGTTCGGACACTGGCGGGACGTTTCGTCGTTCCAGTCGACGCTCCGTCCGATCCCGCTCCCGGGGCAGTTTCGCGCAATAGAAATTGCGGAAGTGTCGCCAGGAAATTCTCGAATGCCTGCAGGTTCGAGGTGCTGCGGAAAAGATTGTGCAACACTTCGTTCTTAATGTTCGCCATCAGCTCGACGAACATGTCGTAAGCTTCCGCTTTGTATTCGATCAGCGGGTCCTTTTGCGCATACGCGCGCAGATAAACACCTTCGCGTAATGCATCCATCGCGTACAAGTGTTCCTGCCAGAGCCGATCAATCGCGTTAAGAATGATGTAACGTTCCAGGCTTTTCACCGCCGTCGGTTCTTCGTGCGACGATTTCCGCTGATAGGCATCCTTGATTTTCTCAATCAAAAATTGCGTGTTTGCCTCCGGATCGCGCGTTTCGAATTGGGCGCGATCTTTATTTAGTCCGAGCGGGAAGGTGGTATTGACCCATTGCAGCAGGCCGGCGTAATTCGCGTCCTCGCCTGGCTTCCCGGTTCCAAGATACTCTTGAACTTTGGCCGGCACCGCTTCATCAATCACCTCGTAGATCAAGGGGCGCGGTTCCTCGCTATCGATCACTTCATTGCGATAACCATAAACAACCTCGCGCTGATTGTTCATCACGTCGTCCATGTCGAGCGTACGTTTGCGAATGAGATAATTGCGTTGCTCCACTCGCTTCTGCGCCGTCTCCACCGACTTATTCAGCCATGGATGTTCGAGCTCCTGCCCTTCTTCCAAACCGAAGCGCTCCATTATTTTTGTCATCCGATCGGCCGCACCGAAATTCCGCATCAGATCGTCTTCGAAACTGACATAAAAACGCGACGCCCCTGGGTCTCCCTGGCGCGCACAACGTCCCCGCAACTGCCGATCGATCCGGCGCGATTCGTGGCGCTCGGTGCCGATCACGTAAAGGCCGCCTCGGTCTGCTACCCCCGAGCCGAGTTTAATATCGGTGCCGCGTCCCGCCATGTTCGTGGAAATCGTGACCGTTCCGGCTTGACCGGCGCGCGCGACAATCTCCGCCTCCTGCATGTGATACTTCGCGTTCAACACGTTGTGCGGGATTTTTTCACGCTTGAGCATGCGCGAAAGCAACTCGCTTGCTTCCACGCTGACCGTCCCAACCAGGACCGGTTGCGTCTTGGCGTGGCATTCCTTAATCTCGTTAATCACCGCGTTGTATTTCTCACGCCGCGTCTTGTAGATGCGGTCGTTGGAATCTTTGCGCGCGACCGGCCGATTGGTCGGAATCACCAACACGTCCAGCTTGTAGATGTCGTGGAATTCGTTCGCTTCTGTTTCAGCCGTGCCCGTCATCCCGGCCAGTTTTTGATAAAGTCGGAAATAATTTTGAATCGTAATGGTAGCGAGGGTTTGCGTTTCGCGATCGATTTGCACCGCTTCCTTTGCTTCCACTGCCTGATGCAACCCATCGCTCCACCGCCGCCCCGGCATTTTTCGGCCGGTATATTCGTCCACGATGACGACTTTGTTTTCTTCCACGACGTACTGCACGTCCTTCTCGAACAAGCAATAGGCGCGCAACAATTGCGAGATGTTGTGAATTCGCTCCGCTTGCGTGTCGCAAAGCTGTTGCTTTTCCCCTTTTTGTTTTTCCTTTTCCTCGTCGCTCAACGACTGGTTTAGATCGATCTCGGTGAACTCGCTGATCAGATCGGGCAGGACGAAGGCGTTCGGATCGTCCGGGTTCATGAATGAGCGACCCTGCTCGGAGAGGTCCGCCTCCTGCGATTTTTCGTCGATGGTAAAGAACAACTCTTCCTTTAACGCAAAAAGTTCGTCCTTGCGGGTGTCCTGATAAAACGACAGTTCCGCCTTGTCGATCGCCTTGCGCTTTTCCGGGTCTTCCATCATGCGTAACAATTGCTTGTTGCGCGGTTGACCAAGCTTTACTTTGAACATCTGGAGCCCGCCTTCTTCCAGGTTGCCCGCGTCGAATTTCTCTTTTGCCTCGCTCGCAATGCGATTACAAAGCATGGTCTGTTTGCGCACCAGCTGCTCCACCAGTGGCTTCCACTTGTCGTATTGGTGCGTCGAAATTGTCGCGGGTCCGCTAATGATTAGTGGCGTGCGCGCTTCGTCGATCAGGATGGAATCGACTTCATCGACAATGGCGTAGTTGTAGCCGCGCTGCACCTGCTGCTCGCGCGTCGTCGCCATTCCGTTGTCGCGCAGATAATCGAAACCGAACTCGGAGTTTGTGCCGTAGGTAATGTCGCAGGCGTACTGCTGGCGGCGAACGCTCGGTTCCTGATCATGCTGAATACAACCGACCGTGAGGCCAAGAAAGCTATAAAGTTGCCCCATCCACTCGGCGTCACGTCGCGCCAGATAATCGTTCACCGTGACCAAATGCGCGCCGCGCCCGGTCAGTGCGTTTAAATAAAGCGGTAAAGTCGCAACCAGGGTTTTGCCTTCACCCGTCGCCATCTCGGAAATCTTGCCTCGATGCAATACGAGTCCGCCGATGAGCTGGACATCAAAATGCACCATTTCCCATTTCATCGGCTGATCGCAGACGGTGAAAGTGTGCCCTCGCTCTGTGAGCCGGCGGGCGGCATTTTTTACAACCGCGAACGCTTCCGGCAAAATCTCGTCGAGACGTTTCCACTGCTCCTCCGGCGTGGGCAGTTTAGCCAAGTCCTCCTTCCAACTCGCAGTCAGTCCGCGCAGTTCATCATCAGAGAAACTCTGAAATGTCCCTTCCAACTCGTTGATCTGATGGACGATCGGCGCCATTCGCCTGATCTCGCGCTGATTTTTCGAACCTAAAATTTTCTTTAAAATCCAACCAACCATGTCATCTTCACTATCGTCGAGATTCCGCGATTTGTCATTCAAGCGAAGGCGGGGACTCTCAGCGTGTTACCTTTAGGGATTCGTTGGCAGATCCTTCAGCTTTCGCCTGCTCGGCCACGGCACGACAGGTCGCTCGACATGGCAGAGGCTGCCGCTAACATGGCCCCATGAAGAAAATCATCTCCACCTCGGAGGCCCCCGCGGCAGTCGGGCCGTACTCGCAGGCCATTCGTATTGGCAATCTCGTCTTTTGTTCCGGCCAAATCCCGCTGGATCCAGAGACTGGCGAAATCGTTCCCGGCGACGTTAATGCGCAAACGAGGCGGGTAATGGAAAACATTGCAGCCGTGCTCCGGGCAGAGAGACTCAGTTTCGATAACATCATCAAAACGACGATTTTCCTCGCCAATCTCGCCGACTTCCAAGCGGTAAACGAACTTTATGGCTCCTATTTCAAATCGGACCCTCCGGCACGGTCCACGGTACAGGTGGCCGCGCTTCCCAAAAACGCGCAGGTAGAAATTGAAGTTGTTGCTGCCACCAATGCAAACGGCGGCAGGGCCATCGATACATGGGAATAATGCTGTCATTTCAGCGTAGCCGCGAAAACAATGAACGATGCGGGTGAGAAATGCCGCTAAGCCGAAATATGCTTGCGAAGCGTTCTTCGGGCACTGAGTTTCGCGGGTTAAGGAATGGAGAATAATCCAGAGTTGCCGTGGACGGGAGAGCGGTTTGTCCCAAGTTGTACCGGTCAGCTGCTCTATGAGCATCTTCATCGCTACGCCGTTGCGGCGGCCCTAGCCGATGGTAAACGTGTCCTGGACATCGCTTGCGGCGAAGGCTACGGCTCCAATCTTCTCGCCGCGACGGCCGCACAGGTGATAGGCGTTGATATCGCGTCTGAGGTCATCGCGCACGCACGCCAGGCGTATCGAAAAGAGAACCTGATCTTTCGTGAAGGGTCATGCCTGAACATTCCTGTCGAAGATCACAGCATCGACCTTGTCGTTAGCTTCGAGACGATCGAGCACATTGATGAGTCGCTCGCTTTTCTCCAGGAGATCAAGCGTGTCCTGGCAGTGGACGGCGCCTTGATCATGTCCAGCCCGGACAAGGCCGAATACACTGATCGCACCGGCGCGACAAATCCCTTCCACAAACGGGAACTATACCACGAGGAGTTTCTTCTTCTGTTGAAGCAGCACTTCAAACGTTGCCGCATCGGCAAGCAAAAACTGGTTGCCGGCTCCTGGATCGCCGCCGACGACCTCGCCGCTGAGGATACCTTCGGCACCTTCAGCGGCGACATTCATTCCATTGCCTTTCGCCCTGGAATCTACCGTGGTGTTTACTCGCTCGCCCTTTGTTCCGACACGCGCCTGCCCGCCTGGAAGCTGGGTGTCTATGCGAACAGCCGGGAGAGCGAGAGGATTTGGAACCTCCTCGAGCGATTTGGCAGCCCGGAGAACATCCAGAATACGGTCGCATCGCTTGAGCAGCGAGCGGCGCGTCAAGCTGAGCTGCTCGCGCAACTTAAAAGTCAGTTGAACGCCAGTCGGGTAGGTCTCACCCGTGCACAAGCCCGCGTGGATGAGCTGACGGGCGATCTGCGCCGGCAACTACTCGCGACTAAAAAGCTGACCTGGTTGCTAAGCGAAACAGAGAAGTCGGCTGCGCGGCTGCGCGCTTCACGCCGATGGAAAATAGCTAACCCGTTTGCCGCGCTCAAGGCGTTCTTAAGCGGTCGCGAAGTCGAAGGCTATGGGCATTTGGAAAAGATTGTTTCCGATTATTTGCAATGGCGCCCGCATCATCCAGAAGTCGACAAAATCGATGAACAGATCGGGGGACTCGAGCACCCCTCGCTCGGGTCTCCGCCACGACTCGCCGGCCCAAATGGAAGTACTGCGGTGCCAATCACTCCGCCCGCTCCCACCAAGCCTATCGAGTTCCCCTTCCGCGACTCAGTGGATGTTTCGGTAATCATCCCTGTTTTTAATCAACTTCAATTCACACAATCATCCCTCGCCTCCATTCAAGATAATCAGGCAGACCAAAGTCTGGAAGTCATCGTGGTGGACGACTCTTCCACCGACGGCACCGAAGAAACTCTCCCCCGAATTCCGGGTCTGGTTTACCTCCGCAACGAAGAGAATGTGGGGTTTGTTGCCTCTTGCAATCGGGGCGCTGCCAAAGCACGGGGTAACTATCTTGTGTTCTTAAACAATGACACCGTTGTAACGGCAGGATGGCTATCGGCATTACGCGAGACTTTCCAGTTCGAGCCGCACGCCGGCCTTGTCGGTTCCAAATTAATCTACCCCGATGGCCGTTTACAAGAAGCCGGCGGGATTATCTGGCGGGATGGTTCGGGTTGGAATCGCGGGAAATTCGATGATCCTCGCAAACCAGAATACAATTTCTTGCGTGAGGTAGATTATTGTTCCGCCGCCTGCCTTATGCTCCCGAAATCGCTTTTCCAAAGGATCGGCGGGTTTGATAGTCGTTATGTTCCCGCCTACTACGAAGACACAGATCTGGCTTTCAAGGTACGAGCGGCCGGATTCAAAGTGCTTTATCAACCGCTCAGCGAGGTGTTCCATTTCGAAGGAGCGACCGGTGGCACTGACATATCGACGGGCACGAAGAAGCATCAGGAAATTAACCGAAAGGCGTTCGCAGCGAAGTGGAAGGAAGCTCTCGCCACCAAACCTGCCAACGGCGACGTTGCTGCGTTGGAACAACTCCCGCAAGGGTATAAACGTATTCTTATTATCGACCATTCTCTGCCCATGCCGGACCGGGACTCCGGTTCGCTTCGCATGTTTCAGATCCTCACGATCCTTCATCAGCTTGGCCACCGTGTCACCTTCATCCCGCACAACCTGGCTAACATTCATCCTTACGCGAGCGAGCTACGAAAGCATGGGATCGAAGTCTTCCTGCGGCCGCACATCACGGATGTTACTGCGTACATAGAAGCTCAGGCTAAGAAATACGACGCTGTAATTCTAAGCCGCTGCGGGACAGCAAAGAAGCACATCGGAACAGTGAGACTCCACGCGCCTCGAAGCCATGTCATTTTCGACACCGTGGATCTGCATTTCTTACGGACCGCTCGCGAGGCAGAGTTAACTCAGAAGGCAGAGGCGAAAATGCTGGCCGAACAGACCCAGGAACAGGAATATAGCCTGATCAAGGAAGCCGATGAGACATGGGTCGTAAGCGAGGCCGAGCGCGAGTTGTTGCTGCACGATTTCCCGGGCAAACAAATCGAGGTGGTATCGAACATTGTGAACATCCAGGCGCCGAAGACAAGCTTTGCTGAACGCGCCGACTTCCTGTTCATTGGCAGCTTTTTGCACCCACCGAACGTCGATGCTGTGCTTTATTTCGTTAACGACATATATCCACTGGTCGCTCAAACCCTGCCTGCGGTGAAGTTTTATATCATCGGTCATCAGGCTCCGCCCGAAATCGTCGCATTGGGCAGCGAGAATATTATTGTTGTCGGGGCAGTCCCTGAGGTTTTATCGTTCTTCGAGTCGGTGAAGCTATCGGTCGCCCCGCTTCGCTACGGTGCTGGAGTAAAAGGCAAAATCAACCAAAGCATGGGTCTCGGCGTGCCCGTGGTTGCCACTTCAATTGCTGTCGAGGGGATGTTGCTCGAGCATGGCGAGGATGTGCTCATCGGCGACACACCGTCTGACTTTGCTGACGCCGTTGTCGAGCTTTACAGGAACGAGCAGCTGTGGAGCCGGCTTTCGCGCAATAGTCTGAAAAAGACGGAGGCCTTCTATTCGGTGTCCGCAGCGCGGCAGCGGCTCCAGGCTCTCACACAAAAAGGCGACTTCGAAGGCACCACGGATCTAACAAAACGGCATCAGCCTGGTGCTCAAACCCGTACGCATCCCTCGTGAGTCTGAATCCGTGACGGCTACCAGGTACTGGAAAAAGAGCCTGTCGCACTGGCAGCGATTGCTGGGAAGTCATTTCGCAAGCCGTGTCGATTCATCACCTGCCCAGTGGTGCTGGTTCTGTCTGGTAGTCATATGCGCTAAACTTTTGCTTCTCATGCTCGATCCGTCCCCCAAGTTTTATATGGGAGATTCGAGGAGCTACATCGCGACTGCCGTCACTGGCTGGATTCCGCCGGATCGGTCCTTCTTTTACGGATATGTAATTCGTTGGCTTGCTGTTTGGACGAGCAGCCTTACTCCTCTGCTGATCTTTCAAACCTTGGTCGGGGCGATGACTGCAATCATAGTGGCGGCAATATGTAGAGGGGCATTTGGATTGCCTCCGCTACTCTCTTTCGCGGCCGGATTGGCCTGTTGCTTCGATCCTCTCCAATTACTTTGGGAGCGCTATGTCATGACTGAGACAATCAGTCTGCTCATCTATGCCGTCATGCTTTATGTATGCTTCCGATACCTCAAAAGGAAGAAGATAGCAGACTTAGTCCTCGTGCAGGCAATTGCGACGCTTCTAATTGGCTTTCGCATTAGTTACCTGCTACTAGTTCAGGTTAATGCTGTCTTACTTCCGTTGCTGGCATTTCTGCCGCTTTCGCGTTCCGATCTTGAGACGGCATATGTCCAGCATCATGTCCCGGCAATTCGCTTACTCGGTCACATCGTGCTCAGCTGCGCATTGATGTTTGTTCTTCATCATGCCTACAAAGAGTTAAACGGCAAAGTATCGAAGCGCTACCCTGCTTACGGTTACGATACAGGTCTCCACCTCCTCGCCGCCTGGGCTCCTGCACTCGATCCCTCCGATGCCCCCGATCCACGCTTACAGCAGGTGATCGCTCAGGGAAAGGCCTATCACATTCGAGATTTAGACTTGCGAAATAATCAACGTTTTTCGCCTGATTTTCTCGTAGATCGCTGGCAACAAATGGAAAAACAGCTCGTGAAAGCGAACGAAATTGCGCGACAGACCGCTGTGCGCGCACTTCGCCGCAATCCTCTTGGTATCCTAAGGTTAGCCGGACAAACCTATCTCGAGTTCTGGCAGCCTGCTTTATTGCTCAAATACGCGCAGCTGGATCTCGGACATCCACTTACTCCGAACGACACGGCCGTGCTTGCTACTTACTTTCATTTGGTACAGACACCGTCCGTCTCCGCGGCGGCGCGACCAACGTTATTGCAGAAATATTTTTTGGCGGCGCGGTATTATTGCCTGCTCGCCTTAGTCCTGCCTGTTTTCGCGCTTATTACGGTATTAATACGACCCGGTAGCATAGACGGCCCATTGATTCTGATCCATGCGACGGTGCTTGTCTGTGTAATCAGCCTTTTCACCGTGAATCCAAGTATTCGCTACGTTCAGCCGATCTCCCTCCTGGCGATTCTAACTATCGCGGCCTGGGTGCCATACGTGCCGGCCCGTCGCAATCGTACTCGTGTCACAGCGATATGGTAATTCCGCACACTCAAGAGCAGACGCTAATCGAGGACGCAGGCCCAAGCTATCCCGCAATCAAGGACTGCATTATTTGCCGGAGTAATCGCTTGCACTACCTGTTTTCAGTTTGTGGCTACCGAGTAGTTCGCTGTGATGATTGTGGTTTGCTACTAATCAACCCCCAGCCTTCTGATGAGGAGCTGGCCCGCATCTACAGTAGTGACTATTTCTTCGGCGGAACGAGCGTAAGCACTCAACGAGGAATGGAAGATCTAAAGCAGCAGACTGCCGATCTTTACCTTGATTTGCTGGAACGGTATCGCGGCGAAACTGGTGGGCGGCTCCTGGACATCGGTTGCGGCCAGGGCGACTTTCTTGTACGCGCAATCAAACGAGGCTTTGCCGTGACCGGTGTAGAATACTCCGCGGACGCGTGCGCGGTCGCCTCGACCAAGATTGCCGGCCAACCGACGTCACAGATAATCAGAGGCGAGGTAACTGATATCCCGATAACAGCGACCTACGATGTATGCATCCTTTCAGATCTAGTCGAGCACGTCCGCAATCCCCGTTTACTTCTTGAGCGGGTCCACACATTATTGCGGCCGGGTGGAACAATTCTCGTTGCAACTCCATCGTTGGGCTCCTGGTCGGCGCGGTTGCTTAGGAGCAGGTGGATGGAGTTTAAGGCGGAGCATCTCTTCTATTTTAATTCTTCCACCTTGCAGAGTTTGCTGATCGACTGCGGTTTCAGGCAAATCATCGAACAGCCCGGGTTAAAAATACTCAACCTTGAATACATTGCTGCTCATTTTGCCCGATATAAGGTTCCCGGCCTGTCCCCGTTCGTACGCTTTTTGCGCCGACTTGCTCCAGCAAAGCTGGCTCACAAATCGTTTCCACTTGTAGCGAGTGGAATAGTGCAATTGGCCCGCAAACACGAAAGGCCGAGCCGGCGACGGCTCTCCATCGTCATGCCTGTCTACAATGAAGCATCCTCCTTCCCAACCGCGTTCAACCGGCTGTTGGCTAAGAAGCTCGAAGGGTTGGAGGTTGAGATCGTCGTGGTCGAAAGTAACTCCAGCGACGGCACGCGTGACGAGGTTATGAAGTACCGCGGTCGGGCCGGGGTTAAAATAATACTGGAGGCTGCCCCTCGAGGAAAAGGTCACGCTGTTCGAGCGGGATTGAAAGTAATTACGGGAGATGTGGTAATCATCCAGGATGCCGACCTGGAATATGACCTCGAAGATTACGAGGCATTGCTTGAGCCCATTTTGCAGAATCGTGCCGCATTCGTCCTGGGCGCGCGTCATGGAGGAAGCACGTGGAAAATGCGGCAGTTCGAAGATCAGCCGCTTATCGCAGCCGTTTTGAACCAGGCACATTGGTTTTTCACGACCCTGATTAACCTCTGTTTTGGCGCCAGGCTGAAGGACCCGTTCACCATGTACAAAGTTTTTCGCAGCGATTGCCTCTACGGCATTCGATTTGAGTGTGATCGTTTTGATTTTGATTGGGAGTTGGTAATCCGATTCCTGCAAAAGGGTTATCATCCCGTCGAGATCCCGGTGAATTATCGGTCGCGATCCTTTACGGAGGGGAAAAAGGTCTCGATCGTTCGAGACCCATTAACCTGGCTGCGTGTCTTACTAAGGCTGCGTTTGAGCAAATTTGATCCCTTGCAGGAAATCGAACGCGAGCGTGCCGCCGCTCCACGACTAGTAGCCTCGCAGTGAAGAGCTTTGTCACCGGGGCCGCAGGCTTCATCGGCAGCCATTTGACTGATCGCTTGCTTGCCTCTGGTGATCAGGTGATCGGGTGGGACAATTTTTCCACCGGACAACACGCCTTTTTGGCGCAAGCGAAGGAGAATCTTGATTTCAAGCTGGTGTGCGGAGATGTTCTGGATCTTTCCGGACTGACGACAGCAATGCGCGGCTGCGAGCGGGTGTTTCACCTTGCGGCCAACGCTGACGTTCGTTTTGGACTGCAATATCCAACCAGAGACTTCGAGCAAAACACAACGGCCACATTCAATATCCTGCAGGCGATGCAGGCGAACGATATTAAGACGATTGCCTTTTCCTCCACCGGCTCCGTTTACGGAGAGGCTAAGATCATTCCTACGCCGGAAGAAGCGCCTTTTCCGGTTCAGACCTCACTTTACGGAGCATCAAAGTTAGCGGGTGAAGGTCTAATCGAGGCATACTGCGAGGGGTTCGGCTTCGAGGCCTATATTTTTCGCTTTGTCTCCATTCTAGGTGAGCGCTACACGCATGGCCATGTCTTCGATTTCTATCGACAGCTCCTTCGGCATCCTGATCACCTCGACGTCTTGGGAGATGGAAGCCAGCGTAAATCCTACCTCTACATTAACGATTGTATCGAAGCCATGTTGCACGCCATTGACGTGGATGGAGGACGACTAGGCGCTCAGGCCGTCAACATCTACAACCTCGGTACCTCCGAATACTGCCACGTAATCGATTCGATCAATTGGATAACAGAGTATCTCCACGTGAGACCTCGCCTGGTATTTTCCGGCGGCGACCGAGGGTGGGTCGGCGATAATCCCTTTATCTTTCTCGACACGGCGAAAATTCAAAGCACAGGCTGGCAAGCTACACTAACGATCCGTGACTCGGTTATTAAAACTCTGCAATGGCTGCGGCATAATCATTGGGTGCTAACCAAAAGATGAACGTGGTCGTTCTGGGCTTATGGCACCTCGGCTGTGTCACGGCCGCGTGTTGCGCCGAATATCTCCCAGTCATTGGCATTGATTTTGACGAGGAAGTTGTACGCAATCTTAGGCAGGGTCGAGCGCCTTTGTTTGAACCCGGTCTGGATGAGCTGATCAGCCGTCAACTTCAAGCAGGAACGCTCTCTTTCACTTCCGACATTAGGCAATCCTTACGGTCAGCCGATCTGCTTTGGGTCTGCTATGACACGCCGGTAGACGAGAATGACACTGCTGATAACGATTTCGTTTTGCAACGTCTCGAACGATGTCTCCGCTACCTTCCGGAAGGCTCGATTGTCCTTATCTCTTCACAGCTTCCTGTCGGAACCTGCGCTAACCTGGAAGCGAAGTATACAGAATTGAATCTTCACTTTACCTATAGTCCGGAAAACCTGCGTCTAGGCAATGCGTTGGAAACCTTTCGCCAGCGCGACCGCGTAATCGCAGGAGTGCGGGATGATTCACCACGAGCCAAGTTAGCGCAGCTATTCGCACCTTTCGCCGCGGACCGGATCTTGTGGGTGCGGCCTGAATCGGCTGAGATGACGAAACATGCGACCAACGTTTTTTTAGCGGTTTCTGTCACCTTTGCCAATGAGCTCGCGCGGCTTTGCGAGGCAACGGGAGCCCACGCTTACGAGCTGGAAAGAGCTTTACGTTCTGACGCAAGAATTGGACCCAAAGCGTACATTCGACCGGGCGCGGCTTTTGCCGGCGGAACTCTGGCCCGTGACGTAGTTACTCTCACGAACGTTGGCCAACGCTCGAAACGCGAAATTCCTTTGATCAACGCAGTTCTGGTAAGTAACGAGGTCCAGAAGCAGTGGCCGATGTGTCGATTAGAAGCGACCTTCCCTCAGTTGGATGAGATTCGAGTTGCGGTTCTCGGGTTAACCTACAAGCCTGAAACAGATACCTTGCGCCGCAGCGCGTCGATTGAGCTTTGTCTCCGTCTGCTATCGCGCGGCTGCAAGGTCTCCTGCTATGATCCAGTAGTAAAAACTCTACCGGATAGTCTCGCGGCAGCCACCCTCCACTTGAGCTTGGCAGAAGCTATCATCGGTGCTGATGCGATCGTCATAATGACACCGTGGCCAGAGATCATTCAGGCTGATTGGATTAGTCTACTCCAGACAAAGAAGGACGGAACAGCTATTATCGATGTGAACCATGCGGTCTCATTACCTGAAGATTCGTTGCGGAAGGTGCGATACCTCTCCTTGGGAACGCCGTGAGACTGAAGCAGCTAAATGCGATCATCACGGGCGCCAGTCAAGGACTCGGAAAAGCCATCGCGCATCGTTTCGTGCAAGAAGGGGCCAGTGTCTTGCTCTGCGCCCGTGACGCCGAAATGCTTGGTTTAGCCGAAGCTGATTTGCGCGCCATTGCGGGTCGTGAACAGAAGGTCATCGCGCAAAGGTGCGACGTTTCGTCGGAGCGGGAAGTCGCAGCGATGTTTCAGATCTGCGATAGCGAAATGGGGTCACTGCATGTGTTGGTGAACAATGCGGGTGTCTATGGTCCGAAGGGACGGATGGAGGAGATCGACTGGGGGGAATGGCAGCGGTGTATCCAAATTAACCTTATTGGCACTGCCATTGCGTGCCGGCAGGCCATCACGCGATTGAAGAAGTCCGGCCGCGGCAAGATCATTAACCTCTCCGGGGGCGGCGCGACCCGGCCACTACCCCATCTCAGCGCCTACGCCGCATCCAAAGCTGCGGTAGTTAGACTCACGGAGACGTTAGCCGAAGAATTGCGCCCCTGGCACATCGATGTAAACAGTGTCGCTCCCGGAGCTTTAAATACGCGGCTTCTGCAGGAGATTCTGGAGGCCGGTCCTGAACGCGTCGGCGCAGATTTCTATGCCCGCGCTCTAAAGCAATCCGAAACCGGAGGTGTTCCAGTTGTGCTTGCTGCCGATCTTTGCGCTTATCTTGCTTCGGATCAAGCCGACGGCATTACGGGCAAGCTCATCAGCGCGCAATGGGACCCGTGGACCGCACTACACAAATACAAGGATGAGCTAAATTCCAGCGACATCTATGCGCTGCGGCGAATCACTCCGGAAGATCGAAGCCAAAGCTGGAATTGATAAGCATGCATCAGCCCGAAGTACGCTGCGCGCTAATTGGCTGTGGACTCATCGGTGCCAAGCGGGTCGCGACGTTGCAACCGGGCCAGCTTACCATTGTCTGCGATAAGAATGCTGCACGCGCCGACCGACTAATTAAGACCGCTGGGTCAGGTCGTGCCGTTACAGATGTTGACGAGGCGATTCGACACCCCGAAGTAGATGCGATTATTGTGGCGACGCCAAATAGCTACCTTGCTCCAATAGCCAGTCGTGGCATCCGCGCTGGTAAACACGTGCTCATTGAAAAGCCGGGAGCCGTCAGCACATCTCAGATTACTGAGCTACTACAATTAGCCGAGGGCAGCAAGAGCTGCGTCCGAGTTGGATACAACCATCGTTATCATCCAGCTATGCAGAAGGCTCACGAGCTTATAGCTGCCGGCGCGATCGGCCCGCTCATGTTCATCCGCGGCCGCTACGGACACGGCGGCCGCGTCGGTTACGAACAGGAATGGCGCGCCAATCGCGCAATCTCAGGCGGCGGAGAACTAATCGATCAGGGCGTGCATTTAATAGACTTGGCCAGCTGGTTTCTAGGCGCCGATTTTACTTCCGTGCAAGGTCACACAAGAACTTACTTCTGGAACATGCCTGTGGAAGACAACGCCTTCCTGAGCCTCCAAACTGCGGCCGGGCAGACCGCATGGCTGCACGCAAGCTGCACGGAGTGGAAAAACATGTTCTCGTTCGAAATCTATGGGCTCACTGGCAAACTGCACATTGACGGACTTGGAGGCAGCTATGGAAGCGAGCGACTTGTATTTTACCAGATGCTACCTGAGATGGGTCCGCCGAAAACAAAAACGTGGGACTTTCCCGGCCAGGACACTTCCTGGAACGATGAGATGGACGAGTTCCTTGAAGACATTCGCCTGTTACGCACGCCGGTACCCGGGCTGAAGGAAGCTTTTAACACCCTGGGAATAGTGGAAAAGTTATACGCGCAGTCCGGTTGTTCTGGCTAATGCTTATTACTCGCTCACCTTTACGTATCTCACTGGGCGGGGGCGGCACCGACCTGCCCTCCTACTATCGCCAGCATTCCGGCTTTCTCATTGCCGCGGCGATTGATAAGTATGTGTACATCACCTTGCATCAGACCTTCGTTCCGGAACTGATCATCAAATACTCCAAACTCGAACGAGTTCTTAGCGTGCACGAAATCGAGCATCCGATCATCCGAGAAGCTCTGCTGCTAACCGGCCTTCAGGCGCCTCATTTGGAAATTACGAGCATGGCTGACATACCGGCCGGTACCGGTCTCGGCTCATCGGGCAGCTTCACGACCGCTTTGCTTAAAGCTTTCCACGCCTATCAAAAGAATCTGGTTCATCCGGCTGAACTTGCCGAGCAGGCTTGTGAAATCGAACTAACCCGACTGCGCGAGCCGATCGGAAAACAGGATCAGTACATCGCAGCTTTTGGTGGGATTACCTGTTTCCAGTTCCATCCTGATGAACGGGTTGAAGCGTGGCCCTTAAAGATTTCCGAAGAGACCTTGTTCAACCTTGAGGACAATCTTCTCCTGTTTTTTACCGGCTATTCGCGGTCCGCGTCGGACATACTGCGCGAGCAAGACGAAAAGAGTAGAAGCTGTGATGCAGAGATGCTGGAGAATCTTCACTTCATCAAAGAACTGGGTCGGCAAAGTCAGGCTGCTCTGGAAGGTGATGATTTGCACGAGTTCGCACGGCTCATGGATGTGCATTGGCAGGAAAAGAAAAAACGGTCAAAAGGCATGAGCAACTCGCAAATTAACGAATGGTACGACTTCGCCCTTGCTAATGGGGCGCTCGGCGGCAAACTCATCGGCGCCGGCGGGGGAGGATTCCTGATGTTTTATGCTGCGGACAAAGCGCAGCTGAGGCATGCCCTGCGCGAGAAAGGATTGACAGAGGTGCGCTTCCGTTTTGACTTCGAAGGGACGAAAATTGTTAATCAGTGACTACTGCGCTTCCTGTCCCTCCTCTGGCTGAATGGAGTGTCGCGATTTTGGCTGGCGGATTGGCAACACGGCTGCGGCCACTTACAGCAAATGTACCCAAGTCGCTATTAAAAATAGCTGGAGAACCGTTTTTGGGCCACCAACTTCGTCTCTTGCGCTCGCGCGGACTTTGCCGCGTCGTTTTGTGTGTTGGTTATCTTGGCGAACAAATTCAGGCGGACTTCGGGAGCGGCACATCTTACGGGATGAGAATCGATTATTCGTTCGATGGTCCTGAGCTCCTTGGCACCGGAGGGGCCCTCAAAAAAGCATTGGGCAAGCTAAGCAGTCCTTTCTTTGTTCTCTACGGCGATTCCTATCTGCCAATCAATTACCGTGCAGTTGCAGCCGCATTTCTGCGGAGCCGGAAACAGGGTTTAATGACCATACTCCGGAATGATAACCGCTGGCAACCAAGCAACATTACGTTCGATGGAAAGGAGATTTTGCGTTATGACAAGCAGCAGCTGACTGCGGAAATGCGGTATATTGATTACGGACTGGGTGTACTGCGGGCGGACGCTTTGAGCGAATGCCGCGAGCGCGCCTTCGACTTGAGCGAGATTTATAATCATCTTCTGCAAGCGAGGCAACTCGCAGCATTCGTTGTTAATAAACGTTTCTATGAAATTGGATCGTCCAGCGGGTTAGCCCAACTTGAAGCGTTGCTGAGCAATCATGGCGGCGCTATGAACTTATGAGTTATTCCCACCAGCATTTGCAAGAAGCGGCGCAAATCATCTCTCAGCTTGACCCCGAGACTTGTGAGAGAGCAGTTAGGCTGCTGGGCGATGTCCGCGCCCGGGGCGGTCGCCTCTTCATTCTCGGCGTTGGGGGCAGCGCCGCAAATGCCTCGCATGCGGTGAATGACTTCCGCAAGATTGCGGGCTTTGAATCCTATGCACCTACTGATAACGTCTCGGAACTGACCGCCCGGACCAACGATGAAGGCTGGCCCTCCGTGTTTGCAGAGTGGCTTAAAGGCAGCCGTCTTAACAAGGACGATGCCCTCCTTGTTTTGTCAGTAGGGGGCGGCGATGTGGGAAAAAATATCAGCGCCAATCTTGTCGCCGCACTACAGTTGGCCAAGGAGCGCGGCGCTTCCATCCTTGGGCTTGTCGGACGTGATGGAGGCCATACCGGAAAAGTGGCCGATGTGGTAATCTGTATACCAACCGTTAATCCCGACAACGTGACGCCACACACGGAAGCTTTCCAGGCCATGCTGTGGCATTTGTTCGTGAGTCATCCGTCGTTGAAAACAAGCCAGACGAAGTGGGAAAGCGCGATTTAGCTGAGAGCGAGAAGAATTGCGTTTTTCTCGATCGGGATGGGGTCCTCAATAAACCCGTTATTCGCGAGCGACGCCCTTACCCACCGACACGGGTAGAAGATGTCGAGATCTACGAAGATGTTCTAAGCGGATGTGCGCACTTGAAATCAGCAGGATTCCTCCTCGTAGTCGTTAGTAACCAGCCGGACGTAGGTCGTGGCCTACAAACTCGCGCAGCGGTTGATCAAATCAATCGGACCATTGCTGCTGCCATTCCAATGCTTGATAGGTTTGAAACTTGTTTCCATGCCGGGGAGAAATACGGACAGAGTTGCCTTTGCCGAAAGCCCAAGCCGGGCATGCTTTTTCATGCGGCGAAATTGATGAGAATCAATTTGAGCAGAAGCTTTGTCATTGGTGATCGCTGGCGCGACATCGGCTGCGCCAAGGCGGCTGGCTGTCGCGCGATCTTGATTGATCGCGGCTACAGCGAGACCCTTGTGGAACCGCCAGACGTAATCGTTAGGTCCTTTGCAGCGGCCGTAGAAGCCCTCTTTACGCTGGCCAAGAGCTCTTCCTTGCTAAAGTCCCCAGCGAAGGTTTAACGTCCACGGTTATGAGCGTCACTCTGCTGGAAAAGCTCGCAGTGAAGATTTATGCCGACGGGGCCGATCGAAAGGGCATTATACATTTATACAGGGAACCGTTCATCCGAGGCCTGACCACCAATCCAACTTTGATGCGGAAAGTGGGCATTTCCGATTACGAAGCTTTCGCAAAATCAGTGCTGGAGGTAGTTAGAGACAAACCGATCTCATTCGAAGTTTTTTCTGATGAATTTCCGGAGATGCAACGGCAGGCCCGTAAAATAAGCGGATGGCAGGAAAATGTTTACGTCAAGGTGCCAATCACAAATACGCGGGGGCATTCAGCAGTTCCAATAATAAAGGAGCTAGCAGCCGATGGCGTCCGACTTAATATCACAGCCATTTTGACACGCCAGCAAGTGCGGTCCGTGGCCGAGGTCCTTGACGCCAATGTGCCAGCGGTGGTCTCCGTGTTTGCAGGACGAGTTGCCGATACCGGCGTGGACCCAATGCCATTAATGAGAGATTCGCTGGAGATTTTACGGGCTCTACCGCGCGCCGAAGTGCTCTGGGCCAGTGTGCGGGAGGTATTGAATATCTTCCAGGCAGCGGAGTGCGGCTGCGACATTGTAACGGTTCCCCACGAAATACTGGCAAAAGTTCTGAAGCTCGGCGGTATGGATCACACCGAACTTTCACTCGACACGGTACGAATGTTCCACGAGGACGCAGTCAGCGCTGGCTTCCAGATTTAAGAACGTCGCACAGGCCTCGGCCCAAGGATGACTGAACCTCAGCTCAGCATTGTCATTCCATTTCTCAACGAGAAGCGGGTACTACCTCTGCTGCGCCAGCGGTTTGAGAACTTACCGAAAAGACCTGACTTCTGGGAGCTGATTTTTGTTAGCGACGGTTCTACTGACGGAAGCACCGAATATGTTGAAGCCTGGTCTCGTCAGAACCCCGCCGTTAAGCTGGTGGTCCTGACGCGGAATTTTGGGCACCAGTACGCTGTCTCTGCCGGCCTCGGTTTGACTTCAGGAGACTATGTCGGAATCATGGATGCGGATTTGCAGGATGAACCCGAGGTCTTGATGCAGATGTATAAGCTTCTGCGGGAGGAAAATCTCGACGTTGTTTACGCGGTTCGCGCCAGCCGTCCGGAAGGACGGGTTAAACGATTCTGCTACTATGTCTTTTATCGCCTTTACACGTTCCTCGCCGATACGCCGGTCAATCTAGACAGCGGCGATTTTTGCGTGATGACGCGGCGAACCGTGAAACTGCTGCTCTCTCTCCCGGAGAAGTTGCGCTTTGTGCGCGGGCTAAGAGCCTGGCTTGGTCTACCAGCGAGGCCTTATCCAATCCCACGCGCCGCTCGCGCAGCCGGCGAGCCGCAATATTCCATTTGGCAGCTAATTAAACTTGCCTCAGCAGGTCTGACCTCTTTTTCAACCAAACCCCTGCGAATTGGATTAATCGGCGGCACGCTCCTTTGCCTCGGCGCGCTTGTCGCCGCCCTGATCTATGCAATAATTGCGCTTTTCACTAACACTCGTCTTGCTGCCCCCGGATTCTCCACGCTCGTCATCCTTCTCCTTTTCTCAAACGGACTGGTGTTTCTCTACCTTGGCATCCTTGGAGAGTACATTGGACAAATGTTCCTGGAGGTTAAAGGCCGTCCACCATTTGTGATTGAACGAACGATCAACTTCGGAGAACAACTTTCGTCGGATGAGCGCAATTGAATTTCTTTCACCGCCTGCTTCTGTCTCGATGGCAGACGAATGGTTTGAGCTCGCGACGGCGGATCATTTTTGGATCAAGTGGCGCCATTCGGTTCTGCTTTCTCAGCTAAAACGTGCGCACTTTTGTGGTGAGCTTGGCTTGGATGTCGGTTGCGGGCATGGACTCGTCGCCTCCATGGTCGAACGCGATCTCGGAATCCGCATTGACGGCTGTGATCTGCACCGCGACGCCTTGCGAAGGGCGGAGCGCGGTAAAGGACGTCTACTTCTCTATAACATGTTTGACAGAAATCCCGAGATGCTTCGCGCCTACGATCTGTTGCTTCTCATGGATGTGATCGAGCATGTCGAGGACGATTTGGAATTCATTCGGGTGTCGCTTGAACACCTCAAGCCTGGTGGAATCATTGCAATCAATGTTCCCGCGCATATGAAGTTACACAGCCGCTATGATGAAGTGGCCGGACACAAACGCCGTTATAGTGTCCGTAACATTAGAATGCTGTTTAGTAAAACGAATGTGACTCCAATAAACATTGCGCAATGGGGCATGTTGCTTCTCCCAGCTCTTTTGCTCCGCAAAGTCATTCTCAATCTTACACCAGCAGAGCGGACCATCAGCGCAGGCTTTGTTCCAGCAAATCCGTTCGTGCGACGCGTCCTCGAAACCTTGCACCATATCGAAACATGCATTCCATTCTCCCCCCCTCTCGGAACATCGATACTCGCGACTGGTCGACTCGGGCACACTGTCCCGACGTGAATCGTTCAACGGCGGAATATCACTACCGTGCAGTTCGCAAACCGATTAGGCTGCCGCACGTTTGCTCCGGGTACCGTAGATCAGCACTCATGCGGCGGCGGAAGTTCGGCAGTTACCCTAACGCAAGCATTTGTTTCCGCTGATCCGTCGAGGTTGCAAAAGGGAATGGGAATCCAAAAATGGTTGCGACTACCGGCGTTGTACAACGTCTTTCAAGATGTGATAGGTGGTAACAGTTTGCGAAAATGGTTTATAGAAACTTATGCTCCAGCCAAACCAGGAGACAAGGTGATCGACATCGGTTGCGGCCCGGGACAAATAGTCCCGTTGCTACCCGGGGTCGATTACGTCGGCTTCGATGTCAACAAAAGCTACATCGCATTTGCCCAACAAAAGTACGGAGACAGAGCGATGTTTCTCGCCGGCGATATCACTTCGCTGCGAAATGACTCGCGTCTTCGAACGGCTGACCTTGTTTTGGGAATAGGTATCTTGCATCACTTGGATGACGCGCGGGCTTCAGAGTGCGTCCGCTTCGCTCATTGTGCCCTAAAAAGGGGTGGTAGATTTGTATGCTTGGAGGCATGTTGGATCGCGGAGCAAGGAATGCTTTCGCGTTACATCATGGCAAAGGATCGAGGCCAGTATATCAGAACAGAGCGGGCATACCATGATCTTCTCACACCGGTATTCAAGTCTGCTAAGGCGTCCATACAGCGAAGGCCGATGCGAATTCCATACGTCACCGTGGTCCTCGAATGCACGAAATGACTTACCGTGTTTTTCTGCCTTGACCCCGCTTTGTAGTTACCCAGCTTGACTGACAGTCGTCCCATTTCAGAAAAACTTCTACCGAAGTTTGGTCGAATTGTTGAGCGTACCTTCCAGCTCGTAGCAGCAACCCTCGCGCTGCTTTTTCTCGGTTCGGGAATCTTGTTCCTTTGGAATGGTCACGTAACTGAGACCATATGGGACATGTGGCATCTTTACGGCCTTGGGTTGACACAGCCGTTCTTCAGAGCCGCGATAGAGAAATACGGTAACCATTCAATATTCTTCCCAAGTGTGGTGTGGTTGATCGATATCAGGTTTTTCCATAACAATCAGCAGCTCTTGTTCATCTTTGGGCTAATTCTGCTTGTAGCAGCAGCACTCCTTTTAATCACGGCCGCCTGGCAGGACCAAACCATCACCAGAACGGCAAAACTCATAGCTACGCTCCTCATTATCGCAGCTGTTTTTTGGATGAACAAAGCATGGATCACTTCGATTGGACCCTTTAGTTGCATATGCGGGCTCGCAGTCGTCGGAGCTTTTGTCTCGTTTCACGCTCTGGCGTGCATGCGGAATCGGACTGTCTCCCGTTGGAGGCCAACGGTTTTGTTAGTGGCGTTTGGCCTGGTTTCGTCATTCAGCTACGGAAGCGGCTTTGCTGTTTGGCCCACTCTGCTGTGTCTAGGGTGGAGCGCGCGTCTCCCTTTGAGGTATCTGACCACCATCACCCTTGTGGGGTGTATAGCCGCCGTTATCTACAAGATGCTGCCCGGCGCAGCGCCGAATATTTTGCCGGAAAATGCTATATCTATCGGCACCGGGCTGCGTCGATTGTGCAGCCTGATCGGAGCACCGTGCTTTTATGCCGCGACAGCGTGGAGCTCAGCGAAAATTCCTTCCGAAGCGTCACTATCGTCTCCGATTCACATCGTTTGCGGAGCAATCGGCATCACGTTGGCCGCCGTGGGCAGTGTTCCGAGACTCCTTCGCCGCGATTTGAGTCCAAGCAAACTTCAGCTCATTGCTTTGGGCGTGGTCATCTTTAACCTCGTTGCCATCGCTTTCATAGTCGTTGGGCGGACCGCTCAGATGCATATCTCGCCAGGGGAAGTGCTCGCGCCGCGTTACACATTCTGGAGTTCGCTTTTTTGGGGCGGTTTGGCCCTCCTTTGGATTCGGCATATAGACGCTCACGAGTGGTTACGATGGCCCAGCTTTCTGCTCCTGCTGGCACTGCCAATTGTCATATTCCCCGATCATTACCAGAGGGCCGCCTGGGCCAGGTACATGCATCTGCTTTCAGACTCCGCCGCTACGTCCTTGATCAATGGTGTGCACGATGATGAAGCCGCCCAATTCTTGTCCCGCTACCCCGAGCGGGTTTATCGCGTCGCCCCGCTCCTGCGTGCGCGGCGCCTGGATATGTTTGCTAGCCGAGTCCACGAATGGATAGGAAAAAAGTCATCGCAGGTGTTTATCGCTAATGATAAAGCGACGTCAATCCAGGCAGACTGTTACATAGACGCTTATTTGAAGTGTGATGATGGCGAACCTGCGGCACGCATAACAGGTTCATTTCTAAAAGCCCACGGCGAAGCTCCTCGGATATTTGTTATCCTAGACCCTAGCCAGCGCATTTGTGGGATAGCGCGAGGATTCTCGACGAGTAATCTGCTAAATCGGTTTTTCTACGGCAATAAGTTCCCACGCAATCGTATCACTGGCTACATTCGCGCCTATAATGCTGCGCTGACATACATGGTACACACCGCGGATAATGGGGAGCTATCCACTGCCGGCGCGATCGTTCAGACGCCAGCAAAAGAGACCCACTGAAGAGAGGAACTTGGTGCAACCAGGGACGCTATTTTTTCAGTGCAACGTCTGTGGTGCACTGTGCACAGTTGAATTAGCATCGCTTGCACGCGAGGTCAGATCATGTCCAAAGTGCAGCTCGAGCCCGCGCATTCGTGCCATCATCCGAACTCTGTCCGAGTCTCTGTTTCAAAAAAACTTTATTCTTCCCGAATTCCTGATTCGCAAGGACCTGAAGGGTTTGGGACTGACTGACCCAGAGAGTTATGCATCACAGCTAAAGCAAAAGTTCGATTATCAAAACACCTATTTCCATCAGGAACCGCGTCTCGATATCGCCTCCAATACTGTCGCGCCCGAATGGCGCCAGGCGTACGACTTTATCATATCGGCTGAAGTATTTGAGCATGTAGTTCCGCCGGTAAAGGTGGCTTTTGAAAACGTATATGAGATGCTTCGACCGGGGGGACTCCTGCTCCTGACCGTGCCCTACGGGCTGCAAGCGGAGACGATCGAGCACTTCCCAGAGCTCCACCAGTTTACAATCGTAGAACGCGACGGGAGCTATGAGCTCAATAACGTTACTAAATCGGGCGTGAAACAAACATTTCGAAATCTGGTGTTTCACGGCGGACGCGGATCAACTCTGGAAATGCGAGTGTTCTCCTACTCTGGCTTACTGCGTCTCTTGAGTGCCGCCGGTTTCGTTGATGTTGCAGTCCATAGCGCTCCGGATTTTCGGCATGGAATTTGGTGGCCGCAGCCCTGGAGCTTACCTATCACAGCGAGAAAATTGCCTGCTGGCGTGCGCCCATAAAATATGGCCGCGCTGCCCGTCCAATGGAAATAGCAACTAAGGCATTGGCGGCCTGATGAGAACAGAGATCTGCGGAATAGCGCTGTAAAGCCCCTCCGCCATGCGCGTTAGAGCGAATTCAAACTGTCCGCTGGCTGGAGAAGGATTTCGCTTTAACAAACCTTCCTTTTCGCGAATTCAAATTTTTGAACGGAGGTGACAATCGGGTCAGGTAAGTGTTGCTCGCGATGGCTTCCATGAATATACAGTTGGATACTGCGCGGGTTTATGAATAAACCTATTTTTATAGTCGGCTCCCCCCGCTCCGGCACCAGTATTCTGACTTGGTGTTTGGGTCAGCATTCGAATATCCTCGTACAGGAAGAATCAGATTGGCTGGGCCGTTTTGCCCTGGATATTGAGGCCGCATACCAGAGCGGGACACATCGCGGCGAACGTTCCCAACTCGGCTCTCTTGGTGTGCAGCGGCCAGAGTTCTTCAACTGCTTCGGCGATGCTATCAACAATCTCATACTTCAGCATAGATACGAGCGAAGGAGAATCGCCCTCGAGGAGGCCATGGCCACCCCTGCCTCAGATCTGAGGCTGCCTGCGTTTCAAACCGAACGGTCCGACTCTGACCCAAAAGGCCGCTGGGTTGATGGAACGCCCGAGTATTCCTTTTATATTTGCGGACTTCGCAAATTGTTTCCAGGGGCTGTCTTCATCCACCTCTTACGGGACGTTAAGTCGGTAGTGCGCTCGATGCTCAAATTCAAACAGACCGGTGGGCCAGCTTTGGTGGAAAACGAGCAGCAAGCCTATGACTATTGGTTGCGAACCGTTCGCGCATGCTTCAAGGCGGAGCGGGCTTACGGTTCAAGAGTGGTTTACCGAATGCTGTATTGCGATCTCGTGGGGGATTCGGCCCGCACCTTGCGGCTGTTGCTCGACTTCCTCCAGGAGCCTTATGAGCCGGCTTGCCTTGAGCCCCTGCAACACCGTATCAACAGCTCCAATGTGCCGCCGGATTTTACTCCTGTCGATCCACAGACCGGTCAAGAAGTGGAGGCACGGCAGCTTGAGGCCGAGTTGATGAATGACCGCACGCCGGTCCCTCCTTCAGGGGCGATCGCTGCTGAACTGGAAGCGGAGTTCGAGAAAAGAGTTCACCATAATCAGAACGTGAACAAGTATCATCGGAGGGCGTTGCGAAAAATTGCGGCGCTGGAAAAGCAGCTCGAACAACTCAGATGTGAATCCCCAGGCCGCCTCAAGCCCTGGCAGAGGTGGATGCATCGAAGACAGCACCTATGTAAATCTGTTCGTTCTGAGAGGATTTCGCCTCAGGAATGATCCTGTAATGACAGAGCACATCGTGCCACTTAGACGTATTTCCAGATAATCGCCCGATTATTTTCGGTATCTCCCAATATTCAGGTCAATCTTACTGCAAGGGAGATAGTTTGAACGCTGTTTTTGACCGCACTGCTTGCATAGTCAGTCCTGGCTGGACAGCAACCGCGTTTGGCAGATGCACGATGGTGGAATGAAATGCGCTGTCGCCCGGGAGTTATTCTCGCTTTATCGAATCCTCAAAAAATTCCGCAAAACGACTTCCACAGAAATATTCACGCAGTTCGTCATAATTGGTGATCACACTACGCAAATTATCGCGACCAAGTCTCCGCGTCGTAGTGGTCAACTCGCGCGCTGATACACCAAGGAAGCGAAGAAGCTTATCAAGCTGGCCGCGTTCACCACTGATCAACTGCTCGTACGATATAGAAAAGCTTCGATGGCCTGCAAAAAGGACGGTAAACTTTGCTTGTCGGATGAGTGTCGTTTCAAAATCTCTTTCGCAATCCACAGGGTCCAGCCGGATTGGAGGTAGCTCGGGAATTGATTGTTCGCCTACGGCTAACGTGACCCGTGTGATGTTCGCCGCAATGTAGTGAGACAAATATCGACGAAGCAAATTGTTGCGTCTTAGGTGCACAATCCGCAACTTGCGGTTACTTACGATCTCGTTCCGCACAGTCTCATATCCCGGCAAGACGAGCTCATCATGCTTAAGCTTAAACCCAACTGCCTTCTTTCCGTCCGGATCAAGGACGAATTTGTACAGAAATCTGATAGGATCTCGGTATCTTTCGGCAGAAAGCCATTCGATGAAACCCGGGTCCTCTCTGCTTCTCTGGAGGTACTTGCCAGAGAGTCCTCTTACTTTGTCTGGAGAGAATACCTCATCATGTGCGCAAATCTCAGGATGAGATCGAAGTAGATGAACCAGCATGCTACTTCCCGACCTGGCAGGACAGGTAATCATGAAGCCATTATCGCGACGTGGAATTGACCTTCGCCCAGGGGCGATCACCTCGCGTCTTATGTGCCGGCTTGTTCTCTTTGGCAGATTCAGCAGGTTTTGGTTTTCCGAGCCTTCGTAAGGAGAACTCGCTATCAGGTGGCGTTGGCGGGGAAACCGCACCGCTCGTTGACCGTGGCGCAGCCCTACTTGAACGACCCGAGCCGCGCTCTCACAAAGAAAGTGCGCATACCGTCCCAGATGCCACGCTCTCGAAATCAGCCAAGGGAGAAAATGATGATGTGCCATGACGCTGAACGGGAAAGCCGCTGATCACTTGAGCCGCACATGCAGCATAACCTACAGAGACCGCGACTAATAGTCGAGGTTCTCGTATTTGCAAGCTCTCATGGGCGGCCATTGCTTACAATTCGTATTGTCGCGTTTCGCCATTTCGTGTCCGCCAAATGTCCTTGAACGATAGAGATACGCACTCCGGCACGGGCGTTTCATTCTCGCCCATACC
>Ga0207701_10000363_pt1 | contig 46146 bp, 80 predicted proteins | sample KBSSwiSSwithPhiX_FD_184294 | JGI IMG/M metagenome (GOLD analysis project Ga0207701, IMG submission 184294) | Switchgrass rhizosphere bulk soil microbial communities from Kellogg Biological Station, Michigan, USA, with PhiX - S5 (SPAdes) (version 2) | ecosystem: Environmental > Terrestrial >... | reverse complement strand
CCGCCGCCGCCGCTCCCGCCGCCCGGTGGCGCGGCCCATGTGCCGTCAGCGCGAAGGAAAGCCGTGGTGCCGCCCGGCCGGGTTGGCGCAAGGCCCGGCGCGCTAGTCGAAACAAGCGCGGTGCCAGCCTTGCTATCCAAGGCCGCTTGCAGCCCGGTCACATCGGCAATGACATGCGTGTGGATTAGCGCCGCCTTGCCATTGAGCGCGGTTTGCAAGTCAGTCTGATTGGAAAGCGTGCCGGTGATATTGCCCCAAACAATGCTCGTAATGGTGCCGGGCGGTGCCGCCCAACTGCCATCGGCCCGCAAGTAATTCACCGCGCCGCCGCCCGATGCCGGCGCAAGGCCCTTGGCAACCGAAGTGAAAACAGTGTCCGCTGCCGGGGTGAAGCCTAGCTTGGCCTCGATTGCGCCATTGGCCAATTCGGACGCGCCAACCGCCCCGGCGGCAATCTCGGCCGCGCCAACCGCATCAGCCGCGATTTGGACATTGATGTTGCCGGTGCCGCTGCCGGTCACATCGCCGGTCAGGGTGATTACCTGGTCGCCAGTGTTGTTGCCGGTTAGCCCAAGGTCGGTTTTGAGCGTGGCAAGCGGCTGCGTTTCGGGGTCGCCCGCGCCGGCCGACTTGCGATAAAACACGGTGCCGGTGCCGACATTGGCCAGCTTGGCAAAAGTCACCGCATCATCAGCCAGTTTGGGAGTAGTCACCGCGCCATCGGCAATGTTGGCGGTCGCTACGGCATTGTCGGCCAGTTCAACGCCGGTAATCGTGTCGGGATTAATCTGCCAATCCACCCCGCCATTGGAAACGGTGATATCGCCATGCGCGCCATCGGTGCGCGTGCCGGTTGCGGTGCCAACCAGGACTTGCTGGATATAGCGCAACTCGTTCCGGTAATGGATTTGGTTTTCGTAAACGCCATCGGGCGCATTGTAATAGAATATGCCGTCAGGGCTGGAATGAAGCGGCTGAATAAACGGCTGGCCAAGGTCGTCGGTCAGCGCCGCTTGCTGGTCTAGGTTCGGCCCGCTGGCGTAGAAAACCCAGATTTCGGCATCGGGAACCGGATGCAACCGTTCGTCAAGGATTTGGTCTTGAAAACGCGGCACCTATTGCGCTCCTAAATCGGGATGAACGGGTCGTTGAAAACGAGTTGCAGGGTGATGGTCAGTTCCACCGTGACGCTGCCGCCACCGGCATCGGTAACAACACACTGCCACCGCGCGCTGGTCGTCGTGTCGGCCGGAATTGACTTGTTCCAAACCGGCGCGTTGACGGTCGCGCTGTCAGGGACAATCCCGGCATCGCCAGTGATGCGCGACCATGCATAGCTGATGGTGCCAATCCCGCCGGTCACGGTCAGCGGCACCGGCCCGGCATAAACCACCTTGCTGGCCCCGGTGTGGTTAAACCCGGTCCCGTAAAGGTCGTCGGGCTGGGCAACGGCAAGCGCACTGGTTTCAAAGAAGGCGCGCTGGACGCCAGTGGCATCGCGGATGGTGCCGCCCTTGATGGTGCGCAGCGCCCCGGCCGCATCGCGCAACGCAATGCCCTTGACGGTGCGTAGGGCGGCGCCCGCATCGCGCACGCGGACGGGCATCAGTAAGTCAGCCAGATATCGCCGGCTAGGCTGGTCGGGTCAGCCGCGCCCTCGGCGGTGAGGAACACGCGGCCCGAGTTCATGCCGGCGGTATTATGATAGAGATGCGCGCCCGCGCTGCCGCGTAGGATATTGCCGGTGACGGTGCCGCCAATCAACGGCAGCGGGTCGGGGATTCCGGTGGCGGATTTGAGCGCGGCCTGGTTCGCCAAAATGAGCAAGCCGCGCCCGTAAGCAGTAGTGGCCAGTGCGGCGATGGCCGTCAAGTCGGCATCGAGCGGCTGGTAACTGACGGCCGCGCCGCCGGTATCCGCCGCGCTCGGAATGTTCTGAACCAGGACGCCATCGGCATCCTTGACGGTCATGGAGTAATTGGCTTCGGCGAGGAATACCAAGGCCGGGTTCTGGCCATTGACCACCACCCCGCCCAAGGTGCGGAGCGGCTGGGCCGCTTGGATGGTCAGCGCATTATCCCAGAACAGTTGCAGCCGGTTCGCCGGGGTTTCCGGGTTGGTATTGGCGGCGCCGACATAGATATAGCCGGCATCCAGCAGAAAGCCGCGCCCGTCGAGGTAAAGCGGCAGCGGATTGACCACCTTTGTCATGTCGTAAGGATAGAAAAACCGGCGCCCCGGCGCGCTTGAACAATTGCACTAGGGCTGCGCCTATTGCGCGGGCGCCATGTCCGGCACTTCCAATGGCGCCGCTGCCGGTGCCTCGGCCGGCTGCTCTACCGGCTTCCCGCCGGTTTGCGCATAATTCAGTATCGCCTCGCGCAGCGTGGTCAGTTCGGGCGCCATCCCGGCGTGCTTGGTAATCAGCTTGTTCAGCAGGTTGGCTTGCGTTGTCAGGGCTTCCGGCGAGGCATCCTTGCCCGCCTTCTGCGCGCCGCGCGCCATTTTCATAAAGCCGGTCGCCCACTTCATTGCATCCGGGTTCGTCCACATTTTCGCCATGACATTGGCGCCGCCCGCCACTGCCGTCATTTTGGCCGCCACCGGCAGGAATATGGCCGGGTTGAACAGCAGTAGGGTCAGCGGCGAACCGGCGATGCCGCCGGTAATCAAATCCTTGCCAATCCGGCCCGACCGGAGCGACTTCTTTTCCCCCATTTCGCGCAGCACATCGGCGAAGCCATCAAGGTGCTGGCGCAATTCCTTGTTCGCCGGGCCGAACACCACATTTTTGGCCTCGGGCGACATGTTATCGAAGCCCTTGACGAAAGTTTCCGGGTCAAACTTCCCGGCCTTGTGGCCAAGCATCTGCATCATGCCATGGGCGATTTCGCCGCGCTCGGCCGGTTGCAGCGATTTCCACACCGCGTTGATGGCCTTTAGGTTGCCGCCACCCTTGCCTTCCTGAACCATGGTGCGGAATTTCGCGGCAGCCGCTTCCGGCTCGGCTTCCATCCGCTTGCCGAAAATGTTCTTCCACGCATCATCAATCCGGTCCTGGCCTTCCTGATAAAGTTTGTTGGCGTGTTCAAATGCCTTCAATGCTTCCGGGCCTTGGGCCTCGGCGGTTTTCCGCATGTCCTCGGACAGCGCGCCATAAAGCTGTTTCAGGTCGCCGGACTCGGCGCCCTCGGTCCACTGCTTTTTGCGCAGTTCGCGGCCAACATCGGTGCGGAATTGCTTCAAGTCCGGCCAGCTAAGCCCCGGCGATGGCACGGTTTCCATGATGGGCTGCCCGGCTTCGTCAAGCGCGCCTGTCGGCACCTGCTTGTCGCTCAGCGCGTCCCGCCACTTGGTCAGCAGCGAGTCCTCTTGCGCGGCGGCCATTTCAGGGTTGGATTCATATTTGCCGGTCAGTTCGGCAAGCTTGGCGCGCGTCTTGTCCAGCACGCCATTAACCTTGTCGCCAATCGGGATGGCCTCGTAGGCGTCCTTACTCGCCTTCTCGAATTCGGTTTCCCAAACGCCCTTGCCGCGCTCAAGCGCCACGCCGGTTGCGCGGAAATCGGTCGGCTCGCCAAACTTCCCGGCCACGCGCCCGGCCGCCTCGGGAACCTCTGCCGCCAGCCTGTCGCGCGCCGCCTGTGTCACATGGCTGCTGCCCGGCAGATAATCCAGAATCTTTTCAGCGGTGCGCGCGACCGGGCCGCCCACATCGCCGCGCGACAGGTCAAGCCCGTATTGCGCCGCGCGCTCGCCCAAGTCCGCTGCTGCCGGCGGCGCCGTGGTCTGAGCAAGCGCTTGGCGCGAAGCGCGGTTGGACAGGATATCGCCAACCTTGTTTGCGCCCATGCCAAGCAGCCCGGCAGTGCCAGCGGCCAACGTCCCTTGCGTCAGCATGTTGGCGGGCGCCTCGGCCAGCGTATCGCTGGAACCTAGGCCATAGCCGGCACCATAAGCGCCAGCCGTCCCGGCCATCCGCAACGGGGTCGTCGCCTCCCCAACCGGCAGAGCAAGGCCAGCGGCAAGCTGCCCGCCGCCATACAACCATTGATGCTGCTCTTGGGCGCGGCGGTCGGCTTCATTGGCAATCGCCAATTCGCTTTCATAGTCGCCCTTGCCCAACAGGCTGCGGGCGCCCGCAATCAGTTTTTGCGATGTTCCCATTGACAGAATATCGGCGGCGCCAGCGCCGATTTGGCCAATGGCGCCGGTCGCGTCAACGCGGCGCTGTGCTTCGGCCTGCTGTTCGGCGGTCAGGCCAGGAACCGCCTCACTGCCCGGCACAAATTTGCCGCCCGCTGCATCCCGCGACTTCACAATGTCCTCGGCATTTGAAATGTCGAGTTTGGGATTCAGGGCGCGCATGAAATTGCGCAAATCGTCGGCCGACGCCTTCGGGTTGGCCGTCATAAAGGCATCGTAGGCGGCTTGCTCCTGTTCGCTCAGCGGGTTCTTTGTCTCGGGCGGCACATTGCCGGAAAAGCCAATATCGCCGGGACCGGGCGGCTTTTCTTCCTCGGACGGCGGAACGTAATCGGGCTTGTAATCGCCAGCGCGTTCGCCGGCCAAAGCGTCAACCGCCTCTGGGTTATAGCCCTGCTTAAGCATGAAATTATATTCGCGCGCCGTCGCCTTGCGAATGAGTTCGCGGCGGCGAGACAGGTTCCGGCGGATTTCCTTCGGGTCCATGTTCGGGGTGACGGTGGCCTGGTCGTAGGATTTCTTCTCGACCGGGGTTAGCGCCGAACCATACAGACCGTGGCGAATTGCCATGTCGGTCTGGTAGAAATTTGACCACCAATCGCGCTGGCCCGGAGTGCCAACATCGCTGAACAGCGCTTGGACTTGGCTTTCAAGGCTGCCGGTCAGCGTGTTGCCGCCAAAGTCATCTTGGAACGAGTCAGTCGCATTTGCGAGCGGCTCGTATTGGTCCCTCGGGATGGTGAATCTCTTGGCAGCCCATTCCGAGACGGGCTTGCCTTCGACTGACTCCGGCTTGAAGCCTTCCGGCAAGTCGGGCTTGCCTTCGCTGCTCATAAAATACGGGAATCGAACGTCCAGCCCGTATTTCTTTTTGTCGTCGGCCGACATGGGCGTGTAGGACGTTTTTGGCTGTGGCTTTGCGGGAGGCGGCCGAAGCGAATAACCCTTGGGTAAGGCGCCCGATGGGGCAGCAGCCGGGGCCGATTCCGGGGCTTCGCCGCCTTCAAGCTGCGCCATCAAGGCAGGGTCGGTTACGCGTTGGAGCATCAGGCTGCTACCTCAAACCAATCCGTTGGGTTCGGTCCCAACTTGACATATTTCTTCCCGCCAATGGCCTTGGTCGGCCGCCCGCCGCCAGCCGCCCGAACGCGGCTTTCAACGTGGATATGGTCGCCCTCATTAATCACATCGGCATTGGGAAACATTTGCCGAAGCTTCACGCCCAATTCGTTCATTTTCATGCCCTTGGGCGGGGTGAAATCGCGGGCTTGGTCGGTCATGTGCATCGAGCCGGTCACGCCGCCGACGCGTTTGTTGTCCTCCGGGCTGCGAAGGCCGCTGGTCACGGTCACGCCAGGAATTGCGTCTTTGACCGTCTTTTCAATGTCCGGGCCGAACAACGCGCCAGCCGGGCCGCTGGTCGCTGGCGCGGGCGCGGGCGGTGGCGTGGTGCCGCCGCCGCCAAGGCGCGGCAAGGCACCAAGCGGCATTGAGCCGACGATATTGCCCTCGCTGTCATAGACGGCCGAAAGCGGGCCTTCGATGCTGTGCTGGCGCATCGCGGCGGCCCGAACCGGGTCGTTCTGCTGGTAATACCGATAAGAGCGAACATCGGCCGGCAAATCCTTTTCCTTCGGCATCAGGTCGCCGAACGTCTCGTCATATTTCGCCGCATCGCCAATCTTGGCATACATGTCGGCGGCCATCAGCTTGGTCGCCTTATCCCAATCTTTTGGGTCCTTGGATTCCAGCAGCGTGGCATAGGCTTCGTGTTCGGGGCTGCCGGTCGTGGTGGCCATTTCGCGCAGCAGCGCCGCCGCTTTGGGCCGGTCGGTCATGGCCAGCCTCACCATTTCCGAACCCTGCAACAGCCCGCGCTGCTTGGTCGCCGCGTCCTGAATATCCCAACTCTGCTTATATTCCTGCGCAATCTCGGGAAACTCGCGCATGACGGCGGCAATGTCCTCGGCCTTCGGCAGCGGCCCAAGGCCAGCTATTCGCGCCTGCAACTGCGCTTGGCGCTGGTTTTTTGTGTCCTCCTGCCGTTCCTGCAACCCGATTTGGCGCCGTTGAACATCACGCAGTTGGGCCTTCATCTGTTGGTCGGCATAGTCCGGCACCGCGTTGGCCGCGTAATTAATTGCGCCCGAGTAATCGAGCGGCTGATAGCCGCCGACCGGCATCAATAGCCTCCGCGCGTGCTATTCGACAGGAAGCTTCCCTGTGGATTGTAGGACATGGGGCCGGGGATGCCGGCATAGGGCGGAGTCCAGCCGCCGCCGCCGCCCATGCTGCCGAAGCCGCCGAAGCCGCCCATCCCGCCCGATTGCGCGGCCGGGGCGGCGCCAAAAATGCTGTTCATCATGGCCGTCATGTCAAACGGGGCGCCGCCCGCGCCCATTGCGCCAAAGCCGCCACCCGCGCCGATGCCGCCCGCAATCGCCGCTGCCGCCTGGTCGCCAAAGCTGCCGATGTTCTGCCAGTTGCGCGCGGAGATTGCGCCGCGCGTGAGATAGTCCTGTGCCTTGGCTTGGCCCTGCCCGACTTGGAGATTGGCGATGTTGTCCGCCAGTGCTTGCCGGAATTGGCCCAACTGCCCGGTCATGCCGGAACCTAGCGTGGTGAGATTGCCCAGATTGCCTAACTGCCGGTCAATCGTGGTGGCCAGCGTGTCGGCGCCGAAATCGGCCAAGCCGCGCTCGGTGTCGCCGCCGCGAAGTCCGCCGGTCGCCGACGCGTTCTGCAACAGCGCTTCCTCGCCCCGGCGATAGAGCGATTGGTAGAACGGCGAATTGCGTAACTGGTCGATTGCCGCTTGCTGCTGCTCGGCGCCGCCAAGCCCGACCAAATTGCCGTAGCCGCCAAGCGCCTGTGTCCCGGCATCAACATATGGCTGGTATTGGGCTTCGGTTTGGCCGAACCGCAGCCGTTCCTCATCCATCGCCTGCCGGATGCCCTTGGATTGGGCCTTCTCAGCCTTCTTTGAAGCCTTTTTGGCTTTGCTGGCGCCAATCAATCCGCCGACAAGTGAGAAAAGTGCCATTGGCCAAAGATAGACCGTGGAAATGCCCGCCGCATTTGAACAACTGCGCGAGCGCAAAAGAGTCGATTCAGGTCAGGCGGATTTTCAGCGTGGTGCCGTCCCGATACATACCGCCAATCGGCACGCCAGCGGCAGCGGCATCCGGGTTGCTGGCCGCGTTTATCAGTCCCGACAGCAGCGGCTTGACCAACTGCTTGTTATAGAGGGACGCGGCATAGGTGTCGCTGATGAGCGTCCCTTCGCCGGGCAAGCCCAAGGTGATGTTCGCTGGCGGCACGAATTTGACGCTGTTGGCCGTCACGCGCGCAACCGTGTTGTCGACATTGACCTTCACGCTGCCGGCCGTAATCGCCAGCTTGGTGCCATCGCCACCGGACAACAAAAATTCGTTGGTCAGGTCGTCATTGGGCGACAGGGTAACAACCGTGGCGTCCTGCAATCGGCTGGTCGCGGTGACATTGCCGCCGACCACTTCCGCCGTTTCCGCGACTAGCCGCGCCTGAGTTTCAAAGGCGGACAGCAAGCGGGGGTCCTCGCCGAAGTATTTTTCGAGCAAATCGCGCGACACAAAGGCTTCATGCTCTGCCATCAGGCGGCCAGCGGGCTAAGCCTCGCCTCGCACGCGGCGAAGCCGGGAAGGGCTGCACTAAAACCCCTAAAGCGCAGCCCTAGATAATTGCGGAAATTCTGCCGGGGCCGCCAGTGCAGCCGAAGCGTATGCTGGCCGGCCACGCCCATCGGTATCGCGCGCTCGCTGGTAAAGGTTTCGCCGTCCCGCGTGAGGCTCAGCCAGGCGGTGCCGTCAACGCCCGCCGGGGCGCGGCCGGGCAGCCCGACCAATTCAACCGCGTGAAGGATGCCGCCCTTGCCTTCGTTATAGACAAGCCCGCAATCAAACCGCCACTGCGCGCTTTCGCCGAAATGGGTGTTCACCGCCTCGGTCAGTTCGCCAAGCTGGGCGGATTCCGTGTCGCCGACAATGATGCGGCCATAGGCTTCAATTGAATCGCGCAGCCGGTAGGGCTTATTGACGCCGCTCTGCGCGTGATACCAGACCACATCGCCGGCATCCTTGGTCTGGTTTGACAGGAACACGAGCGTCTTGGTTGGCAGATGGACGAACAGCCGCCGCTCGGCCCGGTTGGTCCGGTTTTCCAGCACAATAGCGGTCGGGTCGTCCACCTTGGCCAGTTCATCATCAATCGCGCGGCTGGATATCCGCATGGCGCTACCGGCACCGGCCAGATAGACGCCGATGGCCTCATTCCTGGCGCTGCCGACAAAGGCGAAGCTGTCAGAGTAAAGGCACTTGGCCATCGGCCCGACACAGCCAACCGGGATGGTCGCGCCGCGCTGGGTCTGGAAGGGAAAGCCGCTGCCGCCAGCGTTGCGGAAAACCTGGATGGTGTGGCGGCCCAGCACATAGGCTTCGTTGCGGCACTTAATCAGCCCGGTAATCGGGTCGGGGTCCTCCTCAGCCGCGCCATATTTGAGCGGCTTGATTTCCATCGGGTTGTTCAGTTCGGTAACGACAACGTAGCTGCCGTCTGTCGACATGAAATAGCCGTCTATCCAAATCACATCATTGCACGCAATCAGGTCAACATCGGTGACTTGGGTAAGCGCCGTTTCATCCCAATAATACAGCCGGTTTTCACTGCGCACGGCCAGCCGGTCGGGGCCGATGGCAAAGGTCACTGGCCCGCTGCCGCCCACATCGCCCAAATCGTCAATCGTGCCGCCCCGGCGAAGCCGCACAAACCGCGTTCCCATGACGCGATAGTGCATGTCGTTGAAATAGACGCCGCCCCGGTTAATCCCCGGCCCGCTGACAATGCCAACCGCGCCAGCCGTGGCGCGAAGCTGGCCTTTGTTGATTTTGTTATCGAGCGAAACCGGCTCCAGATTGAGCGGATAGCTTTGGCGAAACTCCGCTGTCTCATCCCCATAGATGCCGGAAAGCAGCGGGACCTTCATGCTACGGCACCACTGCCGGCGGATTCAAATCCTCGGCTGTTTCGTGGAAATAGGGGCCGAAATAGAGTCCCTGCTTATTGCCCAAGCCGCGCGGGGTCTGGGGGTCGTGGGGCATGGTCGGGATGCTGGAATAATGGGCTTCCAGCAATTGCAGCGAACGCGTCAGATTGCCCTTTGTCTCGACTGAAATCTGGGCGCCCATCATCGGCGCGACCCGCAACGCCAGGAAGCTTGCCACCGTGTTCAGGGTTTCAAACGGGATGCCGCTCAGTTCGTCGGGATTGCCGGTGCCATAGGTCGGCTGGTTATAGCCAAGGTCAATGCCGCGCAGCGTCAGCCATTCGGCCATCATCGCATTGAGCCGTTGCAGCGCGTCGGCCACTTCCTCGGCGGTGCGGCCGAATTCGTAGCCGGCCATGGCACATTCGCTAAACGCCAATTCGACTATCTGGCGCTTGGGCGGGCCTTCGTCATTGATATAAATCGTAATCGGCATGGGCGCATTTTAGGGCGCGGGCGCGCTCAGCGCTTTTCGACAATTGCGGATGGGTGGCGGGATTTCTGCGCTCGGCTCCCGCCCGGCCGTTATTACCCGGTTTTAACCGGGTGCCTCATTGCTTAACCGGCATCCTTTGGTTCGGCTTCCGGTTCCTCTGGCAACTCATTATCAGGCCGGGGCTTCTGCTGGCCCGGTGCGTCCTCCTTGCCCAATCCGGGCGAATCCTTGTCCTGTCCCGGCGGTTGGCCGTGCGGGTGTTCGGTCTTACCGTTCATGCTTGATACCCTTCGTCAAAAAGTGAGGGATTCCGAAACGATTGGCGAAGGCTTTGCGCCTCACTTTTTTCGGGCCGCCGCGTCGGCAGGACTCCGGCCGAAATCGGCCCGTTCATCATCCTGCGCTTTTTCTTCCTCGGTCTTGCGCGGGCGGCCGGGGCCGCGTTTGGCTTCCGCCTTTTCGGCCAGCGCGGCAAATTCTTCCTCGGCCTTGGCCGTGCGTTCGCCGGGGTTCTTTTTCAGCGCCGGGGCGCCCTCGGTTTCGGCCGCCGGGCCGGGAACGCTCGGGTCCTCATGGCGCGGTGGATTGCCAAGCGGCAGCGTCACCTTTTCCTCGGCGGCGGCATTGACTTCTGCCACTTCCGGGGCGGTTTCGGGCAAGCGGTCAGCGCGGCCAGCCTGCCCGGCAAGTCCCTTGCTCCAATCATGGTCGACCGGGTAGCCGCCTTCGGCGGTCGGCGGGTCGCCGCCTTCCTGATAGGCCAGCTTGGTGCTGGTCGGGTGTTCATGCCAGCCGTCACCAATCGCCTCGGCAAATTCTTCGTCGTCATTGACCACAAGGGTGTCGACGTTCAGTTTTTCATCGAAAACAACGGCTTGGTCGCCCTGCTTGTAGAGCATCTTGGGATAGTTGCCGCTCATCGCATCGTCCTTTCTTCGCGCCAGAGTCGTGCGCTTCCCTAGGTCTGACTGAACAGTTCAACGCCCGCCATTTCGGGGTTGGTCAGCGCCGTGCCAAAGTCGATATCCCACCGGCCCTTGATGGACAGGTCGTTGATTTCGCCCTGCCGCGCATAGGTAATGCCGATGCCCAACTCGGTCGTGGCGCGCATGACATTCCAGCCGTCCTCGGGGTCAACAACGAAGGAACCAGGAACAAGCAGCAGCGCGCCCTTCACAAAGAACGGGTTCAGCGGCGCGGTGGCGGTATTCAGCCAAGTGATAGCCGCGCCGTCAGCCGGCGTGGCGGTCACATTCTTATATTCCTTCTCGGCCGTGGTGCCGCCCTGTGCCGAAATAATCGCCGGGTAGATGGTGATAACGCCAGCGCTCGGCTTGGCGACAACCCGGAAAGTCTTAAGCTGCCCGGTGTCCTGCTTGGTAATCATGTGAACAGAGTTGACGCCAAGGATGGTGAACGCATCGCCCACCTTGATGGCCGCATAGACGGCGGCGGTGATGGTCAGATTCTGGCCGCGATTGTCCACATTGCTGATTTCGCCGGTCGTGGCCGTCGAATAGGCTTGCGGGACCCAGAATTGGTTCGCGCCGGTAACGGTCGTAGCGCCGCCGCCGGCCGCTGCCAGCCTGATGCTCTGGTCGTTTTTGAACACATCGAAACCGGCAATATCAATGCCGATATTGGCGCGGCTGTAGGCGCTCTGCACTTCGCCACTAAAGGTCTGCCGCGAAGCGAGATTGCCGGCCATCAGGTTGGCCACGCGCGGCGCGGCGAAATAGAGCCGGTCGGCCAGTGGCACGCCAACCTCGGTGAACGCTGCATCGGCCAATGCGATATCATCATAGCCGGTCGGCGCCGTGGTCTGCTTGATAACCACGCTGCCCTGCAATGCGACCGTGTTGTAGAGCGCCAGGTTTATGTCGCTCGCAAGCCGCTGCTTGGCCGCCGTTCCCTTGTTATTGAGATAATTGGTGTTGCGGAGATTTTTGCTGGTCAGCTTGATGGGAACCGACTTGTGGAAGCCGATGCTGACCGGAACGGACAGTTCAATGCCGTCCTGAAAATTGGCGGTCTGGTCAAAACCGTCAAAACTGGCGCTGATTTGCGGAGCCGGAATCCAGAATTTGTCAAGCTGGCGCTCCATCGCCATGTTGTCGGGCGGGGTGTATTTTTCCGCCGCGCGGCCGATAATCAGCAAGTCATCGAAGCCTTCAAGCATGTCATCAAACATGACTCGTTCTTCGGTCGTGAATTTGCTCGGCATTGCCCTGCCCTTCGCTCTGACGATTTTCCGGGTTCTCGGCTTGCGCCGGTCGGGCCGCTGGACTCCCCATTTGGCAGCCGGGGGAAGCTGACTTTGCGGCTATGCGGGAATAATAATAGGCAGTTCGTCAAGCCCGCGCATTTCGACAATTCCAAGCGGGCAACTCGGCGTCACTTTTTGCCGCGCTCTTTCAGTTTTTTCCGATAGGCAATTACCGCCGTGCGGTCGCCAGTGCGTTCGGCATCGGCTTCCAGTTTTTCCAACTGCTTGTCGGGGCCGCCGGGCATCCTGCCGGCGCCGCTGAGCGGCTTGTCGGGAGCCGGGGCTTTGCGCTTTTTCACCACCTTGATTCCTCCCTCCATGCGCGCCACGGCGGCGGCCAGTTTGATGGGGTCCTGAATTTTCGCCAGTTCGGCCAGCCTGGTATCGCTGCGGCCCAGCGCATAGACGAACGCGGCGCTGTCGCTGGCGGCTTTAATCACCACCGCTTGCTGGGCGAGATTGAGGCTGGTTTTGACGGTTTCGGCGCTGGCCTCGAAATCTGGCAACTTGAGCGCATCGCGCTTGGCCGCATAGCCTTCAAGGTCGCGCTGCCACTCGCGGTTGGCGACTTGCGCCTGTGCCTCTTGCTCGGCCTTGGCATCTTCAACCTGTTGCCGGCCACGCTCCCAAGCAATCGTCTTTTTCTTAAATTCGGCCTCATCATAACCACAGTCGGCCAAGGTCGGCTCGGGCGGCAATTCAAACTGCTGCTGTGGCTGTGGCCGCTGCGATTCCGCGACAATGCGGGCCAGTTCGCGGTTGCGCTCGCGCAGTGTGCGGATAACGCTGCTGTCGCCTTCGGCCGGCTCATCCTCGAAAGCTGGCCCGGCCGGTTCCTCGGGTTCGGCCTCCGCTTCCGGCTCGGCCTCCGCTTCCTCGCCTTCGTCGTCGGGCTGGTCGTGTTCTTCCTCGCCCTCGCCGCCTTCCTCGGATTCATCATCCGGGCCTTCGTCAGCTTCCATGTCGGGGGTCAGTTCAAGGGGTTCGTCGTCGTCGGGCGGTTGCCGCTGCATAAATCACCTGTGCCTCACCGCTTACAGGCGCGGCGGTTGCCTTGAAGCGGGGATTCTAGGGCAGCAACGGGCGTCCCGCATTTGCACAATTGATGGCGGGACGCTGCGCTAGGTGCTGAACCGGAAATAGATATGCTCGCCGGGGATTTCGCCGAACATCGCCAGCGCGTAACTGGTCCCGTTTTCCGGCTCCTGCACGCTATCGGCAATCGCTTCCTCGGGCAGCATCGGCCACTTCACTTCGTCCTGCGCGCCCATCACGCGGAACATGCGCTTTTTGAAATGTTCGGAATCGCTCGGCGCATGTTTAATCAGGTAAACATCGCCGGTGAAATTGATGCTGACGATAAAGATATTGAAAATGGCGGTGGCGCCTGGTTCGTTGACCGGGTTGGGATAGAAGCGCTCGGAAATCGCCGCCGCGCCGGCCGGAATTGCGCGCTCGGTAAAGCCCAACTCGCTGCTGACGGCGCCGGGGTCCGCCGGGATTTCAAGTCGGCCTTCAAGTGCTGCAATGGTCATGGCCTCGCCCCTTCAAGTTCGTAGCCGCGCCGGATGCGCATGGGTTGCGGAGCCGCTGGCGCCTTGGGCGGCTCGGGCGGCCGGCTCTTGATTTCGGCAGCTTCGGCTTTCTTCTTTTGCGCGTCGGCCAGCACTTGCGTGGCCTTGGCCGCCGACAGGGCGGTGTCGGCCCGGATTTTGCCGGCCGATGCAACGTCCTTCTGGGCTGCCGCGCCCAGCGCGGTTGCCTGCGCGCCCGCCACCGCAATCATCGGGTCGGGCTGCTGGTTCTGGGCGGCAGCTTCCATTTCCGCCTTTTCCTCATCATTCGGTTCTACCAAGCCCATCTGGACGCCCTGCTTGCGCGCGTAGCGCTGCAAATCGTCCATGCCCTCGCCATCCTGATTCATCACGGCGGTAATGACGGCGGCGTTGGCCAAGTCCATGTTCTGCGCCATCATCGCCACTTCGGCGGTCTTGAGTGAGGATTTCACCGTCTTTTCGCGGCGGGTCGTGGTCGCCTCGGTTACGTCGACAATCACCTTGTAGCGGCCGGTGTCGAAATTGTTGCGGTAGCCAAACTGGCCCTTTTCGTCGGCGTGCGGCTCCATCAGGGTGGCTTTGCCGTCCTCGCCTTCCTCGGTCATGGTTTCCATTTCCCGACCGGGTTCGTAATAAATCTCGCGCGCCATCCCGAGATAGATTTCGCCCTCGCGCTGGACGCTCTGGCGCATGTTGTCGAGATAGATGGCGGACTTGGTATCGACGCGGGTGGCGGCGATATCCATCGCCTCGGCCGATGTGTTGGCAACAACCTGGTCGGCGCCGTCCTCGGTTTCGGCGGCCAAGTCGCCCGCCGCCAGTTGCAGCAGCAGCGCCGTAACCTGGCCAAGCTGGGGCGGTGAAATCGTGCCGATTGGCCCCATCGCTTTGATTTCGCCGGTCACAGGGTCAATCACCGGATTCACAAGCGCGTAGGGGTGGCGCTCCTGTTCCTGCTTGGCCCACAGGTCGCGCAAGTGCGGCGGCATCTGCTCGGCAAGGAAAATCGGCTTCTCGCGCGGTGACAGGCTATCGGTTTCGGCCAGCTTCGACACGCGGCCATTGTAGATGCGCTGGGCGTCCATCAGTTTCGAGACATGGCCCCGGAAGCGCTCCTGGTTGTCGACAAACCACCGCTTACCATAGACCGGCACAATCGGAATGTTCGGCCCGGCGATGAGGCCGCAATCGTCAAGGATTTCGGCGCCGCTCATCACATATTTGTGAACGCGCCTGCGCTCGCGGCGGTGGGTCTGCTTGCGCCAGCCCATCTTTTCCATGTCGGCCATGGTGTCGGCGTCGATTTCCGACGCCCAGCGGCGGTCCTCCTGCTCGGTCAGGGCATGGGTGAAAACGTGCAGCGATTCCTTCTTCTTCTCGACTTCGTAATACTCGCACTTGACCACCACATCGGGCGTGAACCAATCGAACGGGCTGGCCTGCCGGTTTTCCGGCCAATCGGTCGCGGCGTCCTCGCCAAATTCCTCGGTGAACGCCTCGATGCTGTCGGCGGTCAGGACGAACCCGAATTGGGCGTCCGACTTGTCGTAAAGCTTGGCGTTGGCATCGAAATAAACGCGCTGGTCAGCGTCGGCAATCAGCAGCCCCGGATTGATTCTCTGCTCATCATTTTCCGGGTCGTTTTCATCCGCATATTCATTGCATAGCCGGTAAGCGCCGAAGCCGCCGGCCGCTGCTTCCTCAAAGGCATTGTCGCGGGCTTGCTGGGATTTGAAATGGTAGCTGTCGGCGCGGTGGATGCCGTCAAGGGTGTTGGCGGTGTCGGCATCGCTGTCGCCACCGGCCGGGCGGAAGTCCGGCACAATGCGATTGGCGCGATAGTCAGTAACAATCTTGTCGACGCCCTTTGAAAGCTTGTCGATTTCAACCTTGATGGAATTGGCGAATTGCTCACCCCAAGCCCCTTCCCACATCGCGCCAGGTATCGAGATAAAGCGGCGGCACAGCAGCGAATGAGCGCGCAGTTCCAACTGGTATTGGCTGGCCGCATCGAAGCGTTTCAGCGCGCGTTCGTGGATTTCCGGCCATGTCGACGGCGATGCCTTGCCCTCGACTTCTTCCTCGCCTTCCGGCTTGTCGTCGGGTTCGTCATATTTGCGGGCTGCCGTCGCCATGCCGGCATCATATCGGCCCATGCGGCAAGTGGCATTTGAACAATTGCGCTGGTGCCTCTATCTAGCGCGTTGAGGCTGCCATGCCTCACCAATGGGTCCTCGCGCGACCGAGTCCTCCTATGAGTCTCCCGGCTCGCTAGATTGGGTTCTCGCGCGGGGGCTTATTTGTTTATGCAATCCGCTGCCCGGATATGCGCGCATATGAGTCTGACGCGCTGCATAATCATCCAAAAAGGTTGGCCCCGGTCACTTGGCGTTGCACCAAATGCCGGGGCCGGGACGGATGGCCAAAGTCTGCAAACAGACTTGCTCGGAATGTAGGAGGGTCTTTGGGCCTTTCCATCCTATCGCGGCGCGGGAGGGGTCATTTTGCCGAATCGCCCGCACGCCGGGATTCTATGCTGGTTTCTTCCTTGTCTGTGACCTTCTGCGAATCTTGCCCAAGCCGATGGATTTGGCAAGCACGCGGCGCTGCTCGGCATAGTTCGGCGCGACCATCGGATAGTCGGCCGACAAGCCCCACTTCTGGCGATACTGGTCGGGCGTCAGGCCGTAGTGAGTCATGATGTGGCGTTTCAGCATTTTCAGCTTTTTGCCGTCCTCAAGGCAGATGATGTAATCCGGCTTGACGCTGGCCTTGATGCCCACTTTCGGCTGCTGCTTTTCCTCGGGCGGCGGGGTCAAAAGCCCGCCCAGCGCGCTATGCACGTTGTTAATCAGTTGCGGCAAGTCATTCACTGCCACGCTGTTGTTGCTGACATGGGCCGCGACAATATCAGCGGTCAGAGTCAGCAGCGTTTCGCCTGATGGCCCAACGCTTCGGCGGTTCTCGCCATCCCAAGTTTCACTTGTCATGTTAATTCTCCCGGCTTTTTCTTAGTGGTGAACGTATTCCTTGCTGGCATCCCCTTCCGGCCGCCGCCGTCCACTGTCGGGATGGCGGTGCCAGCCTTGCGGCTCGCCCTCGAAATCCTTTCCAGCCCAATCGAATAACGCTGTCAAGGCAAGGCCAATGTTCTCAAAGCACCAACGGTCGGCATAGCCCCAATTGTCGCCCATCCGGCCAGTGATAATGGCATGGGTGAAAGCAAACGGGGCAATGCAGCAATAGCGGCCATTGCCCATGGGCGTCGGCGCTACATAGTGGTTTCTGGCGGCCATGTCGGCCAGCCACATCAGTTCTTCCGGCGTGCAAATTTCCGGCAATTGCTGTTCGCGCTGTGCGTTACTCATCAAGTCGTCCGTTCATATCCAGCCACAGTTGCTCGGCAGCGCGGCGCTTAAGCTGGCGGCTCATCAGCCGGGCGCGGCGCTCGGCAAACAAGGCTGTCCAAAAGCCCATAAGCGCGCCGGGAACCGCCGCGAACCATGCCGCATTGCTTGGCCAAATGGCCACGATTGTGCCGAATATCGTCAGGAACATGCCCATGTCGGCCAGCCGGTAGAAGCGCCAGCGAAACTTGCGGCGGAAGCTGGCCAGTTCCGGCACATCGGCCGTGCGCTTGCCGGCCAGGTTTAACCGGCGCTCGATTTCCTCAATGGAAGGCGTCTTGGGCTGCAATCCCTAATTCCCGGCTCACGCAATTATCGGAAGGCGTTTAGCAGACCGGGAATTGTAATGCTATTGTCGTCTGCGCTCGATGCCGGGACATGGGTAAGCATCAACTCAGTCAACGCCCAGACCATCGCATCCACCCGGTTCGGGCTGCCCTCGCCGACATAGCCGTTGGAAGTCATTAGCACCATTTCATCTTCCAGTTCGGGGAAGCCGCCAATCAAGGAACAGCGGCCTTGTTCAAACATCGCGGCAATTGGCTCGGCCCGCGCCACCTTGCCCCGGCTGGCATGGACTTCCTTGTAGGCAACATTGGCATCGGCCGTCTTGATTACCGCTCTGACCATGGCGCCACCGTAATTGGTTTCCGCCACAATCCGGTCGGCTTCATGCAAATGGTAGGCGTCGATTGCCCGCCGCGCCCAGCCGTCCGGCGACAGCTTGCAAGTGAAGTCGGCCATGACATAGCCGCGCCCGTCAATCCCCCGGCCGGCGACAATGATGCCGATATCGGCGCCCTCATCATCCTCGCCGCTGGTCCCGCTCGGGTCGACCCCGACCACCACGCGGGCCATGTCCGGCACCTTGTCCGGTTTGACCCGGCAATCGTCCAGCACAAGCCGGGTCCACAGCGCGCCGGGGTAATCGTCCAGAATCTCGGCGTTCAATTCCTGCCTCCCCAACCGCGTGCCTTCGTATTTGCGCATGATTTGGCGAATGAAGGACGGCGCCAGGTTGTCGCTGTTATCCAAGGTGATGCCCTTGGTTATGACGGTCGATTCATCGGCCACGATTTCCCGCAAAATCGGCAGCGGGCGCGGCGTGGTCGTGATGCAGCAGCGCGGCGGCTGGCCCTGCCGAAGTCCGAACATCAACTGGTCCCAAGTCTCGCGGGCGTAAGCCCACTTGGCCAATTCGTCGCCCCACGCCAAATCATGTTCCGGGCCGCGTAACTGGTCGGGTTCGGTGGCATTGAACACGTTGGCAATCGCGCCGTTCGGCCAAGTCACGCGGCGCAGCGCCGGCTGGTAGAGCGGCCGGAAATCCTTGGGGTGGCAGCCCAGCAAGCCGCTGCGCCCTTCAATCATCACATCGCGGGCATCCCCGGCGGTTTCGGCGATGATGGCGATGTTGCCATACTTGGCGCCGGTCAGCGGGGTGGAGCCGGTGCAGTTCTCCCTCACCCATTCCGCCCCGGTCCTGGTTTTGCCGAAGCCGCGCCCGGCCAGCACAAGCCAAGTCAGCCAGTTGCCCGCCGGGGCGAGTTGCGCCGGCCGGGCGTGAAGCCGCCAGAACGTGCGCAGCGAAGCGAGGGTGATACGGTTAAGCTTGGCCAGTTCGGCGGCGCGCTCGGCCTCTGGCAACATCGCCAGGATTTGCGCCGGGCTTAGTTGGTCGTTCATCTATCCCGGATAAAGCTGGAACACGAAACTGCCGGCCATGAACGCCAGCCCGGCGGTCAGCAATTGGCTGTAGCGCGGCTCATGCAGTGCGGCGAGAATGAACAAAATCAGCGCCACCACCATCAGGATGAACGGAATCATCTAAGCCTCCTTGGTTGACTTTTGAGTCAATTCCTCGGCGGCCGGCGGCTCGTCATTGTTGGCTGGTTTGGGGACGGCGAACCGCTCGGCCATTTGTGCAATGTGCTGGGTGAACGCGGCGGCCTCGGCCTCGATTTGCTCATAGACAATCGGGCCGCCGTCCGCGCCGGTATGCTCAGTGCGATTGGTTTCGCGCCAGCCAAGGCGCGTCTTTGACCAAAACAGCAACGATACGGTGTCGCCCTTCATGCACTTGCCGAACAGTTTGTTGGCGACCTTGGCGTTGACTTCCTGCGCGCCGTTGGCGAGTTCCTTGGCGCAGCGCTTTTTCAAAACAGTTTCCGAAACGCCCATCACGCGGGCGCAAGCTTCGTCTGAGAAACCGGCGGCCTTCATCACCTTGATGTGGTGGCGGTCACGCGCTCGCGGAATCCACGCCTTACGGCCGCCCTTCCGCCTCGGCGGAGGGCAGAGTTTTATAGGGGTCACTTTGCTGTCCATCCCCGGAATCTAGGCTGCCATGGCCGTTAAGGCTCTGCGACAATTGCGGATGGGCCGGTTTGCGGTGGATGAGGCGCTTGCGTAATCGCTCCATGCGGCGATGCACGGCGCGGTAGGAGCGGCCCAGCGTGTCGGCCAGTTCGCGGATTTCGCGGCTCGATTGCGACGGCTTGGTTTTGGTCTTGCGGGCGTAGCGCCGGGCCATCAGCCGGCGGATGGCGTCGTCCTCCGCGCGGGTCCACTGGTAGAAGGCGTGCTTGACTTCCAAGCGGCGCATGGTCAGCGCCAGCAGTTCGCTTTCGGCTTCGGCCAGCGGGCGGTTGCGGGACACTTCATCCAGCACGGAAAACACAATCTGGTCGCGGATAACGCTTCGTCGGTCAGACTCCATCCTCCCTGTCCTCAAATACCCCGGCGATGGGGCCACTGTCGTGACCAAGCCATTGCAACACTGCCGCCAGCCCTTCGGGGCTGATTAGCCGGCGGCCATCATCAAGCTGAATTACCTCGACTTCGACCGGGCCGATGCGAATCACACCCCGTCCGACTTCCTTGGGAAGCGTGTCCGCCGCCATCGCCGCTGTCCCTTCCTGGCTTGGCCCGGCTCATTTTCAGCAAGGCGATTTCCCGTTCCAATTCGCTGATTATACGCGGCGCGGCCTCGCGGAAATCAGGCTTGTCCCTAGCCGCCCGCCACGCGTCCAGCCGGTGTTCAAGCTGTTCAAGCCGCGTCACCAATTGCCTCCTGCCGTCTCGGCCTCGCCGAACGTGCAAGGGCCGCACATGCCGGTCAGCGGATGGGTCGGCGAAGCGCCACAGACCATGCACTCGCCCATCCAGTTCGGTTCGCTCCGCTTTTCCTGTTTCAGCGTCGGCCCCGGCGCTTCCTGCAAATGCTTCCGCGTCCGCCTCTTATGGTGGGTATGGGTCATGCCCGCACCGCCGTTTCTGTCGCTGGGGGTTTCACATGGAACCCGACCGTATCAGCCGGCGGCAGCGGGATTTTCTCTTTCACCGGGCGCCAGATATGCAGGCAGTAGGGATGCATGCTGATGTTGTCGGACGGCGGCATGTGAAGCTGATAGGCAACTTCCTCGGGCTTGAAGAACAGCCGCTTGATGTAATCCATTTCCTCCCATGTCGGGCAGCGGTTGGACAGGCTGACGCTCAAATGGTCAAAGGCATATTCGGCCGGCTGGTCGGCGCCGCTGCTGGCAATCACGCGCAGCCATTGCCGCTGGCGCAAGTCGCCCTCGCGCTTGAACGGCACCAGGAAGGCGCCGCCCAGCGCCCGTTCCTCATCCTTGGTGCCATACATTTTGTCGGCTTCGTGGTCGCGCCACTTGGCAATCGCCGGGTCGCACAGGTTTTTCATTGGCGGCATCCCTCCACCGGGCAATAGCGCCGGTAATTCGGCGGCGGCTCGGCTTGCGGGAACCAATTAAATTCCTCGGTATGGCCGCACGAAAGCGTCAGCCGCGCCCAACCCGGCCGTGTCGGGTCGCGCTCAATCCGTGTCACTCGCCGCACCGGCCGGTCGGCATAATAGGCGTTGCCCGCCACCATCAGGATTTCATCGCTCATTTTGACCGGCCCTTTCGATAGCGGTCAGGGCGCGCGAAGATTTGCCGCAACCGTTCCTTCAACCCGCCGCTTTCGTCTATCTCGCAATAGACAACCGGCATTTCCTCACCATCCGGCAGGGTGAAGATTCCCCGGCGCTGGCTCATTTCGCTGCCTTTCCCGAAACACCGAAACCGGAACCGCCTTCCGGTTTGGGCGGGTCAGGCGGCTTCACTTCCGGCGGCTTGGGCTTCACTTCAAATTCGGCCAACAACTGCTTTTCGATGCAGACCTTGCCTTGCGTCAGAAACGCCACCGCGTCGGTCAGATAGGGGTCAGTCGACGCCAACTCTATCAGCCGCTCCAAGATGGCCAGCAAATCGTCGCGGGTTTCTTCCAGCAGCTTTTGCGCCTTGGGCTTGGTCATTTCATCCGCTCCTTTTGCCGTAGAACCGGCGCGGCAGGGTCGGCCCCATCCGGGCCAGCACCGCCCAGCCATATTCGGTCAGCACCACATGGTCATAATCCCGGCCGCGCTCATCGCGGGTCTGGAATTTGGCCATGTCGAGATTGAACAGCGCGCTCAGCGCCGGCCCCTTGACCACGCTGTAGATGCTGCCCTTTTCATTGCCCAGCACCACCAACAGATGATGCTCGTCGCGGCTCAGTTCACGGATTGGTCGCATCGCACTTCTCCCGGTCCCACTTGCGCTGCCGATAATCGGCAATCTCGGCCTCGAATTCCCGCGCAATTTCCTCGCACGCCTCGGCTTGCGCCAGCCACAATTGCTCCATGATATCGGGCGGCGCCGGGTTGCACCGGACATAAGCCGCCGCGCTCAGAAACCGTTCCCGCTCGGCCTCGGCCCGCACCAACTGGTCGGCGTTCTCAATCGGCCCAATCCTCATTGCACCAGTTCCCGCTGCTGGGCCTTGGCCAGCGCCAGCCCGATTTTCCATGAGCGGATGCGCTGATAGACATATTCCGGCTCGACACTGCCGAATTCGGTCAGATATTTTTCGGCATAGCCCAAGATTTCGTCGGCCTCGTCCAACAGCCGCTCATGCTCATCGGCGATATCCGCCAACGCCCGCAATTCCTCGGTCCTGGCGCTCATTTGTCGGGTTTCCACTTCGCATAGAGCCGCTCGGCCGGGCGGCTGATTTTGACCTTGATGCAGCCCGGCAGGGCCAGCCCGATATGCTCGGCCAGTTCCTCGCCCCAGCGGATGCTGTCGGGCAACTGGCGATGGTCGAGCTGGTCCAGCACGACTTGCAGATGGCGCCGCAATTCCTCGGCATCGTAGCCGTGGCGGAACCACACCTTGACCTTGTAGCTATGGCCATGAACCCCGCCGCTGGGCGTGGTGTGGGCGCATGACAGGACGCCGCCGACGCCGGTAAATTTCATGCCGCCAACTCCCCCTGCTGGCCGGGGTCGCCAAACCGCGCCGGACACTGCCCCGCATCCCACCGCTCGCGCATCCGCTTGGGGCAACGGCTGCCATTGTGATTGCGGCCAACATCGGCGCTGTCGACCGACGCAAACGGCCAGCGGTGGCGGATTAACTGCATCCCGCGCAGCATGTGGATATGGGGCGTCCGGCGATGCTCCCGGTCAATCGCCCGCCACGCCTCATCCATCCGCCGCTGCCACGCCTCGGTCAGCAGCGCCGCATAGGCGCCCGACGAACCGATGCAGACCCGCTCAAACGTATCAATCAGCGCCAGCAGCCGGCTCAGACTCTCATGCATGTGCCACACTCCCGCGCCCCGGCCGGGAAACGGCCACGCCCGGCACAGCCGCGAATTATCGTCCTCATCGCCAGCAATGATATCGGGAATCACCGCCCATGTGGTCGGATAGTCCAGCCAACGGTCGCAAAATTCATAATAGGGCCGCCAATCCTTGACCGGCCGGCCACTGCGCCACGCCGAATATGCCCCATTATCCAGCATCACCGATTGGCCGATGGCATGGGCCTGCTGCACCTGGTCCGGCCGGAAATGCGACACACAGAAATGCGCCCCGGCCATCGCATAAAAGGCCGTGAACGGGGTTATCGGCGTGCCGTGATAATGCAGCGTCACAGCCCGGCCTTTTTAATTTTTTCTGGCGGATGAGATGGGCCTTGTGAACATTTTCGGCCGCGAAAGAACCTAGTGGGGGTGGCCGGGTCGGCGCGGCTGGCAGGAAGCATAGGGGCTGGCCTCTCGGCGCGGGAATAATCCCTAACCTTAACTGAAATCAAGGAATAGGTGAGAGCGCTCCCTTGTGACGAGAGCGACTCCACCCTGCCTCAGTGACGGGAAACCGCCACAGATTGCGCGACCCTGCCCATGTCATGCGCTGTGATTGCGCTGTCCGCCAACATGGCTGACCCAAATCACTGATGCAAATAACTAACCTACATCAACCAGGGGGAGGCGCCCTTTTTGCAAACGCACGCGCGAGTTAGGCGAACTGGCCTTTCGACTCGTCAGCCGGGACGAACCAGCTGGGCTGTGCTGCTGTGTTCTGGGGCTGCTGATGGGCAGGCGAATCGCTGTGTCGACTCGGCGTTATATAATAGGGGCTGTGAGAGCATCCTTCTTCTATCCTCCCACCCCCTTACCCCCTCCCTCCTTCCTTCCTCCTTCCTGATGAGGCGCGGAAAACTGCCACATTCGACTCCCTCGCAGATATATTTGCATGGGGCTGTTGACCGTAACACGCGTTGCGGACTAGAGAGAGCCATCAACTAGCGAATCGGGAGACACTACATGACCAACAAAACTGACAAGCCGGTGGCGAAATCGCTGCACACCATCACTGTTATTGTTCAGGTGGCGCGGATGCATCTCAGCGGACGCGAACTGACCGCTGGCAACAAGGATATTGCCATCACGGTCGCGCTGAACATCCTTGGCCTTGCCGGTCGCGCTGACCCTTATGGGCTGGCCGCCATTGCACGCAAGCAACTCGGCTAATGGTCGACGCTGCCGCCCTGCTGAGCGTTCAGCACGCCCTGATTGCCGCAACCGCTGTGATGAGCGTCGGCATGTGCGGAGTCGCTGTGTTCTATCTCATCATCCAATCATTCACTGGCCGCTGAGCCAACCGGAGCAACTGACATGAGCCGCAAACACTTTGAACTGGTCGCGCGCAATCTGCGCATCGCAAACGAGGCCACAGTGACGGACTCGGCCAAGGCGCTAATCCGCTGCCTTGCCGATGATTTCGCACGCGATTTTGCGGCCGAGAATCCCCGCTTTGACCGCCAGCGGTTCATGGCCGCTTGCGGCTGCTAATCTGACTCCCTTGTTTGCGGCTGGCACTGAGGACGCCAGCCGCACGCTAGGAAGCCATCAACCGGGAGAACTGACATGGCCAGCGAACATGACATTTACATGGCCGCCTTGCGGCAGACGAACCACATGCCGATGCGGGAGGGTTTTGAGCGCGCCGTCAAGGCGCTGACCGCTGCTGGCGAGACTGAGGCGGCAGCGCTGCTGACGCTGTGTCTGTATCAGCGTGGAACCGAATGTTTCGACCCGCTGGCCGATGGTCTGCCGGAACTATGCTCAATCGCCATCTTCGGCTGAGAGGAACGCACACATGAGCCGCGACAATGACTATTTCGCCCAGACTCCGGCAATGGAAAAGCCGGTTGTCATTCGCGCCGATAACGAACGCGAGGCACGCGCCAAACTGCGCGCAATGCTGGGCCTCAAGCGCTTGCCGCTTGGCACGGAAATCTACTGAACCACACACAACCTGGCCAGGAGTAAAAGACATGGCAGCATATAACGGACACAGAAGTTGGAACGCGTGGAACGTCAGCCTATGGCTGAACAATGATGAGGGGCTGTATCGGCGCGCGGTTGAACTCGCCAGCGCCCATGGCATCAGCAAAGGCGCGCGGCTGATGTTCCGCGAACTGGAGGGTGAGAGGACTCCCGATGGTGGAGTCTACAATCTGACCACAGTGCGCGAGGCAATGCGCGACATTATCTGACCACACAGCGAAGCGGGAGATTCGCCATGAACCTTGAACCTATCAGCGCGACCGCGCCAAGCGCTTGGGCGCCCTACCTAATGAACGGCGACTCCTCCGGTCTGGAACCGGATGAGATTGCCGCTGCTGAATCCTTTGTCCGTTATCTGGGCGCGTGGCCTTGCGAATGTGAGGATGCCGGATTCTGCTGGCAGCATGACGCCAGCCGCTTCCTGCCGCTGGGCGCGGATTGCCAGATTTACACTGCCCTAGTGGCCAACTGAAACCGGGAGTCGAGACATGTATAACAGTCTAGTGAATCATATCGCCTGCGCCTTTGACGCAATGCGCAATTGCGAGGCGCGCGGGGATATGGCCGACATGGCCGGCAATCACCGCGATGCCATCGAATCCCTTGTGGCCGAACACATGCCAAGCGGCAGCGGTTTCGATAACGGGACTCGCTTTGATTTCGACAATTCAAAGCCGGACCGGCTCATCTTTGATGTTGGATTCCACCACATGAACGAGGGTGGCATGTATGACGGATGGACTCAGCATACGGTCACAGTGACTCCCTCGTTTGTGTTTGGATTTGGCGTGGCCGTTTCCGGCCGCAACCGGAACGACATTAAGTATTATATCGCCGATGTTTTCCACGAAACCCTGTCGGCTGTGGTCGACAACAGCGCAGCTTATGGCCGCGAACCCGCAACACAACCTGGCCAGGAGTAGAAACATGGTGGAGTCAACAATCGCCGACCGCGTGGAGCGCTTGGAACAAGCCGAAAAGGCAGCAGCGCAACGCTATCTAAACACAAGCGGCGAAATCGCCGACCGAGCGCGCGACCGCGTAGTGGAATTGCAGACCTATCTGGCCAGCATTGAGGAAACTCTAGACGCGGCTGGATTCTGACATGCTGACCGAAAAACTAGAGCGCGCGTTGCGCTATCATCGGCAGCGAGTCTTTGACGCCAATGGCGAGGCGCATGAGCGCGCCTTGAGGCGGTTGAAACGGACGCGCACATTCGCCGCATTGGCGCAAAGCAACCGCGCCCAGCAAAGCATCAGGATGGGCCAGCGGCTCGACCGTATGGATGGAGTCCTAGTGTGGCCACACTGATTGAACGCCTAGAGGCCAAGGGATTCACCCAATGGTCGACCGGAGGCGGTTGCATGTGCCTTTTGCGCCATCGCAACGGAGTCACTGACGTAATCACTGACAGGGATGGCGTTGGTTTGCCCAGCAAATCCGATTGGCTGTTCTGTGTCTATCTGGGCGATTGGACAGAGGACAATACTGGCCAGCCGCTAAGCCAAACTGACAGCAAATCATCAACCGAAGGATTGTTCTACTATGTCTAATTATCCAATGCTGGCCGCTGAATTCCCAGATTATGATTTGGCCACGCTGCCGGAAATTCCGGCCGATTGGGAGGAATCAAGCTGGCACAATGACGCTTGCCCAAGCTTTATGGCGCGCGGCGATTTGCTGCACATTTTTGTCGACTATGCCGACCCTGAATTCAGTGAATTTCCAGAGCGCGCATTTCGCTTTGGCGTCTATCACATCGACTCCAATGCCGACCGGCATGAACTGCTGGAAACGAACGATTGGCCAGCGGTGGTGGCGCTAGTCGAGACATGGCAACCGGAGGCAGCATGACGAGCGCAACACTGACGCATGGCGACCGCGAATCCTGGGTGAACACCATCTGGGAGGCGCTGCACTGCCATCGGGAAAACAACATACCCGAGGGCAAGGGAGCCAATGACGAACAATGGGACGAAATCTGCACTGCTATGGCGTGGATTCGGGAGGAACTAGGACTCCCTGATGAGACTGAGGCGCAAGCCGATGTTTGAAAACCTGACCGATGAGTTGCGGCGATATTGCCGCGACCACAATCTGCCGGACCTGTCAGCGGACGAACTGGCGTGTGAAATCAGCGGAGTCCTAGACGGCGAAGAGTCCAGCTTCATTGCCGCGCCAGCCGATGATGCGCGCCGCCAGGAATTGACCGAAGCGCATGGCTGGGTTTCCGCATTTGTGAGGCGCTGGGAGGAAGCCGAGTATTGCGACATGTTCGGCCACACTGACACTGGCCGAGGAGTCTGCGCGGATTGTGGCGCGTTCCTTGAAAGTAATAGTTGACCGTTACGCGCGTTACGCTATGCTGTGAGGACAGAAAGCGAATCGGGAGCAACGGAAATGACTACGCAAATATCAATCAGCGGCTATCTGGTCGGCGATTTGTGGTGGCCGATAGGCGTCGAGGCTTGGAAAGATGCCAGCCTTGATGTGACGCGCGACCGGCATCGCTTCGCTGGCGACTATCGGGAAATCACCCTGCGCGATGTGGTGGACTCATTTGTCTGCCGCGAGGGTGGCGATTTCAGCAGCGCCGCATTGCTGGCCAATGCCGAACTGACGGCCACGCGGACCATCAACCGCGATGGGCGCCGCATTACGGTCAGCCGGTCATGGCCGCTGTCCGCGTTCCCAAGCGTGGCCGATTACTGCCACCCTGATGAGGATTGGTATCCAATCTGGCCAAGCGATGATGATGATTAAACCGGGAGAAACTGACATGCTGACCATTACTAGCATTGCCGAAATTGAACCTGTGCGCGCTGGCAATCCGCATCTTGTCGAGTATCGGCGCCAGCTATGCGAGCGCCGTTGCACACTGGACGGGAAAGCCGCTGCTATCACTGGCGCCGCGCGACCCTTTGCGACCGTTCGTTATCTCGACAATGGGCTGGGCTGCGAATTCGCTTGGCCAACGGTCGAGCGAATCCTGGCCGGCTCTAAGAATTTCAAAAGCTAGACGGGAGCAACACACATGCGACAGGCAAAAATCAACCGCGAACGCGCCCAACGCGCCAAGCTGGCGCTAGAGGCGCAAGGGTATTGGGATTGTGGCGCCAGTTATGCGGCCAGCGATTTGATTTGCGACATTCGCCACCTATGCGACCGCGAGGGCTGGGATTTCGATGCTGTGGTGGAAAGCGGCATGGGCAACTATCGCGCCGAACGCCACCCTGACGACATAGAGTTGGGCGCGCGGCAAATGCACAAGCGTGGCGACTATCCAATCCTGAAACCGGGAGTCTCAGCATGATGCGCGCCCTAAATTCGGACGAACTCTACGAAGCTTTCACCCATGCCGCGCAAGCGGCGGTGGATGGCGGCGATGGTGATGCACGCAAACAACTCAACATTGCTGCCGACAATCTTGAACCGTTCGCCATGGGCTATCTGGCAACGGCCCTGCTGGAAATGGGCGTAGGAGTCGAAGCATGAGCGATGAACTGGCATTGCGCGCGGCGGAAGCCCTGCGCGCCTACATGAATAAATACGTCCTGCCTTGGCGCTGTGAGCGCGACGAACAACTATTGGCCGAACTGTATCGAGCCGCTGGCATTGAGCCGCGCCTGACGCAATCCCGGCAAAGGGCAGAAAGGTTGAACCATGGCTGATGTAACAGACGCGCGATTCCTGGACGGCTACCTAGAGGCCATGGCCTTTACGGATTTCGCCAGCGATGATGAGTGCGCGGATTGCGACCTATCGGATGAACTGCGCGACCGCGCCAAGGTGGATTGCGAGGCGTTCCAACGCGATGCTGCCGAACTGCTGGCCGAAGCCTATGCGCGGGACGATTACGGCGCCGAACAAGCTGGCCGCGATTTTTGGCTGACGCGTTGCGGCCATGGCGTTGGATTCTGGGATAGGTGTGAACTGACCGCGTGCCAAAGGGTCGCGCTATCCAATGCCGCCACCAATTTTGGCAATCTCGACGTTTATCGCGGCGATGATGGCCTTGCTTACACAATCTGAAATTCAAAACCGGGAGAATTGAAATGGTTAAAATTGAAATCCGAACTGAGAACATCGCTGGCGATGAGGAACTGGCGGACGCCTTGCGCACAATTCTGGACAGGCTTGATGATGGCATAGTTGCTGGCGGCTTTTCGATTGATGATGAGGAATACGCCTTTGCCATCAATCCGGCCGAACCGTTCATTGGGCGCCGCTGATGATACTCCCAATCTTTGACCGCAATGGCCGGGAAATCATTGCTGGCGCCCGCGTCCGCTATTGCCTCCCTGATTATTACATCAACGTCAAAAGCGGCACCGGCACAGTCGTCTCAACCGATGAATATGGCGGGGTCTATTATGATGCCGACAAGCCGGAACCGGCTCGTCTCGACAGGTCTGGCACCTATCGGGAAACCAGGCAGCGCCAGTATGCGCCGATTGGCCGCTTTGACTATGACGAGCGCAAGCGCATCGCGGTTTCCGAATTGGGCGGGACCGAAACCTTTATAGAGGTAATTGACGATGCCACAGGTAAATGACCCTGCCTTGCGCGCCGCGACCGCCTTGCGCGCTGGCGGCTACACAGAGGATTGGCATGAGGGCCATCAGTTAGTGGAATTCCTGGCGGACGCGCGGCACCTGTGTGACCGCGAGGGCTGGGATTTCTCCTACCTTGTCGAGATTTCAGAAGAACATGCGCGGCAATGAAACAGCAGCGCGAGAATTTGGAAATCCGCGTCCTGTCGACCGGCAAAGGCTGGCGCGTCGACTGTCACGAAATCGGCGCCGACACTACGCGCACAGTGAGCCGCTGGCGCGACCGAACGGCTGCTGTCGTGGCCGCGATAGACCTAGCAGGCGCCATGCGGAAGCTGGACTATTACGGCTATGTGCGAGTGATGGCGCAAGTATAGAAGAATAACGCTTGCGCCGTAACGCGCGTTGCGGTAGTGCTGGGCATCAGAAGCGAATCGGGAGCAACGGAAAATGAAATCAGCTAGGGGATTGCCCGCCAATCGGGAAAGTGAATTGCGCGATATGGTGGCGGTTATTGAGGCGGGATTCACCGCCTTGGCAATGCGCGATAGCGTCACGCTCGACCAATTGAACGCCTATCAGCGCCAGCGCGATTATCTGACCACAGCGGCAAACGCGCGCTATCGGGAGGGCTGCTGACATGGCCAAAATCAAATTCTCAGTGCCGGTTCACATGTATTGCAGCAATGAACCGCCGCGCCTGGTTGATGTGGATGCGCTGCCGGTTGGCCGCTTGGCGATTCATCGGCCCGTTCATTGGTTTCGCGGACAGGAGCCGAAACCATCAACCCGCTATTGGGAAGTCTCGCACATCGGCAGCGGCTTGGCCGCTGGCCGCGCCATGCCGGACTCCTTGCGTCAGCCCTATGCGCGCCGCCGTGATTTGGTGGCATGGGCTGAGCGCTGGCAGCAGGACGCCAACGTGGGCAAGCTGCTGGACGCTGCCGATGCTGCCGCTGCCGAAGGGCGCCAGATGCAACCGGGCGATGTTGACCTGTCTGTGGTCACTGCCGCGCGAGAAGCGGGGTGGCGGACCAATGGCTAAGGTGCCGGCCGATTTCCCTGTGCGGCCATTGCGCCGGGGAAGCAAAGCATGGGCGGCGGCGGAAGCAAGCCGGACGCTCGCCACATGCGGCAACTGTGGCCGCGCATGGGATGATGGGATTGTCACAGGCTGGACGCCTACGCCATCCGCGCGCTGCCCATTTGAATATTTCCACTAACACCAGGAACCGGGAGAATCTGACATGGCCCTTACCATTGGGCAGAAGCGCATCAAGCGCGAGAACGAACGTATTGCCTTGCGCGAGGCGGCGGCGGCGGTGCTGGCCAACGTCTATCAGGGCAAATTGGGCAGCGGGGTCGAGGTTAAGGACCCTACGGCTGGCGGCGAAGCGCTGGCCAAACTGGCGGCTCTAATCGGAAAGGCCGACTGATGGATTCTGAGCGCAACATCACCAGTTTCCTACATTGCCGGGAGTGCCTTGAGGATTGGCAGGCGGGAAAGGCGCCGGGAGAAAGCCCAGCATCATACGCTCGTTTCAGCATCGGCTGGACCGTGCTTGGCTTGCAAGTGATTTGCAACCGGCATGACCTGAATGTGATTCACATTGATTTTGAAGGGCAGCAGCATCCTGCCGACCTTACCCGAGAGGGTGATTTCGGCGGCAGGGCGGGAAAGGCGAACTGATGGCTGGGAATTTTGCCGCGTGGCGGGAAACCGGCCGGGACGCTGCCGACTTGCGCGAGCATGAGGATGATATTGGCACCGTTGGCGGCGATTGGGAGGGCGACAACCCGCCACCATTGCCGGGACGCCTCTACAATCCCGGTTATATGGAAACCGTTGAGGGCGGCTGGATGGTGACGGTCGGCAATCACAGCGCGATATTCGCGGAGTTGGTCGACGCGGAAAAAATGCTCTGGGATGAATATGCCCACAATGAATTGGAGTATCGTTAAATGGGTTTTTGGGATTTCGCCGGCATCCTGGTTGTGGTGTGGCTTATCTATGCCTCGCTAAAGGATGACCGGAAATGGCGGCGGAACTGCGCGACCGCCAAACGGGTCCGGGAGGCGGCTAAGCCCGCCCCTCGGCGACAAGCTGATGGTAAGGCTTCGCCTCATCGGGCATCGAGCGCGCCTCGCGCATGACGGCCCAATGGCGCGTGAGGATGCGGTTGGCCCATGTCGCGCGCCAATCGGCTTTCATCTTGCGTTCGCTGTGCCAGTAAAGCCCGAACCCCTCGGCCTCCCGCTCATAGGCTTCGCGCGGCCATTGGCGCGCACAGGCTTGGGCCTTGGGCGGCAATTCGCTGACGGGTGGCGGTTTCCAATCTGATGGCAAATATGTCCGGCTCATCCCCTTGGGGGGTAGGGGGGAATCTTTCTTTATTTCTTCCCTTTCTTGTTCTGTGACTCGGCTCTGACTCGGTTTCGTTCCACCGCCTGACTCAGCGGGTGACTCGGCCTCGGCTCCGGTTGCCTGATAAACATCGTAATTACAGATGGTTATGATTGTGACGCCTGACTCAGCACATGTATCAATCATTGACTCGGCTTTGACTCGGTTCAGGAACCGCTGAAAAGCGCCCAATGACCAATGGAATCCGCGCGCCACATCGCGTTGCGAAATGGCCAATTGCCCGCGCTTCAAATAGAGCGGCCTATCCCTGAAACGAACCCGCGTTGGCTGCCATGCGGCCTTGCCAATCATCCACATGAACATGGCTTCCTCGGCCTCATCGCGCAGGGCGACATGGCCGAAAATGGCGCGATAGACGCGGGCATATCCGCCGACCGATTTCATCCGCGCACCGCCTGGTATTCGCCATGCCACAGGCCATGGCCGATGCTCTGTTCGCCAGCGCGCCTTTTTGCGATGATGAATTCCACCTTGCCGCGCGCCCTGTCGAAACTGTGCCGCCAATCAATCCAATCGGCCGAATCCGGATGAGGCTCTGTCCGTTTCAGATATTCCTCCTGCCGAAGCAGGAAGCAGATGGCGTCCGCGTCCTGCTCGATTTGGCCGCTGTCGCGCAAATCGCTGAGCGTTGGCCGCTTGTCTGTGCGCTGCTCGACTTGGCGGGAAAGCTGGCACAGCGCCAGCACGCCCACCCCTTCCGCCTTGGCCAGCGATTTCAGCCCGCGCGAAACCAGGCTGGTCGCCTCATACAGATTTTTGGTCCGATAATCGGGCGCCAGTAATTGCAGATAGTCGACAATTACCAGTTTCAGAATCTTGCCGCGCGCTGCCAGCCGACGCTTGTGCTTCCGAACGATAGCCGACAACCGGCTGATGCTGGCGCCCGGCAAATCCTCAATCCACAGCGGCCATTGCCGGATTTTGATTGCCACGCGCGCCATCGTCCGGCGCTGCTCGGCGGTGCAACGGTTTTCGCTGACCGCCTTGTAAGGGATGGCTTCGCCGGTCCCGAACAGCGCATCACAGGCGAGCCGGCCGCCAAGCTGGGCAGCGCGCATTTCAAGGCTGACGAACGTAACGCCATCGCCCGCCTCGGCAACGCCATGCGCATAACTGATGGCGGTGGCGGTTTTGCCCATGCCGGGACGGCTGGCCAGTATCACCAAATCACCGGGACAGATGGCGCCAAGCGCAACATCAAGGCTCGGGATGATGCGGCACAGGACCCCCGGCGCATCCTCAAACTGCTGGCCCAGATTGGCCTCAATCGCCTTGGCGCCGCTCATGGTCTGGGCGCCGCCCTGTGTGTCGAGGGCTTCGGCAATCGCGGTTTCGGCCTTGCCCGCCAACTCGTTCAAATTCTCGAAATGCTCCAAATCCTCACATTCGGCCGCGACCGCCAGCAGCCTTTCCGACAGGCGCCGACGCTTGGCCAAATCGGCAATCTGCTCGGCCATGTCGACCGCGCCGACAAGCGCCGCGCCGCTGCCGGTCAGTTGCGCGAGGAAGCCGCTGCCGCCCAATTCGGCGAGCGCCGGGTCCTGGTCGATGTAGGGCTTGAGCGTGACCGGGTTGGCCAGCTTGCCCAGATTATGCTCGCGCATCGCCAGAGTGAACAACCGGCCCATGAACGGCTCGGCGAAATCCTCGGCCCTGACAATATCGGCAACCCGGTCGATTAACCGATTTTCAATCATCATGGCGCCCAGCAGCGCACACTCGGCTTCGATGTTGGCGATGGCTGGCGCGTCTGGATTCATCATGCTGCCTTTCCGATGAGGGGATGATTTTGCCGACGCATGACCCAAGCGGGCGGCTGATGCAGCGCCCGTTGCGCCCAGCGCCTTATCAGGCGCCGCACACATTCAAGGCTGGACGGTTGCCAATCGAGAAGCTTGCCGTTTTCAACAATGGCGATTTCGGTAATCGCCATGGTCCGGCAATCTGGGCAGACCGCGACTAGCGCCAGAAACTCGGGCGGCAGGCGTTCAAGGTAAAGCTTCTGGCCGGTCCCTAACGCGCTGCGGTGCAGCTTGAATTCGATGGTCAGATAATAACCGTTCACCTCGGCGGTGCTGTCGATATCGGACAGGCTAATCTTGCCGGGAAAACAATCCTTGAACACCTCAAAGCGTGGCCGGCAGCGCTGGACAAAGCAGCCCAAGTCCGGGTTGCTGCAATCCCAGCCGAACGGCCGGAAATCCTTGGGCAGCGGAATCATGCCGCCCGCCTTTCGCTGGCCTTGCCGCCCCATTGCTCGGCCATCGCGGCGGCGATGCCTGGATAGGTTTCCGACCGGCGCCGCTGACGGTCGGGGCTTGGCCCCATGCGGTGCATCCGCGCGAACGGCTTGGCATCGGCCGGCAGGCCCAGCGCCTCGCGGCACTCGGCCCATGTCGTGTAAATCGGCCGCAAGGGCATCAGCCCATCAATCCACAGGCCGGTGGCCTTGGTTTCGGGGTCGCCGAACTGCCACGGCTGGATAATCTGGAACGGGCGGCGGATGCCGAACAGCCGACGCGGGTGGCCCTGCATAATCGGGTTTTCAAGCGCCTTCCGCTTGACCGGGGCTTTCCACAGGATAACGAAAAATTGCGCTGCCGCGCCCATCCGCGCCCAGCGCTCGGCTTCCGGCCCGCCTTCCAGCTTCATGCCCGAATAAAGGTGCTTGCTGCCGCTGTTGGCCAGGAATGTGCAATCCGGGTGGCCAATCAGCAAATCCCATGGCCCATGCGAATAAGCGGCCAGCACCGCATCCATCTGTAAATGATGTTCATCGCCATCATCGGCCGGTTTCAGGTCGCATGACCACGCATCATGGCCCAGCGCCCGGAACGCGCGCCGCACCGCGCCAGAGCGTTCGCAGACAATCAGGACGCGCACTATGCCCGCCTCGGGACGGCAATGCCGATGCCATGCGTGGAATAGACGCGGCTGTTTTCGCCGCTGCGGATTTCATAATCACCGTAACGGAACGTGACTAGCGGAGTGCCGTAAGCCTTGCTCTGCGCCGCGTTGTAGGCATCCCAATCGGTTTCATCGAGATAGATGGCGCGCACCGCCATCCCCTGCTCGCGCATCTTGGCCAGTGCCGCATCGAGACGGCGGATGATGGCAGCGCGGCGGGGCATCAGTCACACCCCATCATCCGCCGGCCGACGCGCGAAATGTAGAATTCCAAGGCGCGCGGTTTCAGGCCGGTTTCCCGGCGCAAGTGGCGCCGGTCGATTTCCTGACATTCGCCCCACGCCCGCTTCATTTCGGCGGCGACAGTGCTTTCGATGATGCGCGGACTCATGGCGTCGACTCCACGCCGAAGAACACGCGGCCACGCGGGTCCTTTTCGCCCCACACCACCGGCTGCACATCGAACAGCTTGTCGTCGACGCCCAAGGCTTCGGCGATGCCGTCCCGGAACGACTTGCACGCGCTAATCAGCCCATCATCATCGCGGCTGCGGGCGACGGCCGGATGGGCGTGGATGGTCAGCTTGAACCGGCCGCCATCAGGCTTCCAAGCCCTCGGCTTGACCATGCATGTGGCCCAATAGGCTTCTTTCCTGGCCTGGTTCTGCGAGCGCCAAACCTGCATCCGGTGGGAGCGATTGTTGGGCCAGAGTTTCACGCCCGGCCAACCTGTCTCGACATAGATTTTCAGGCCGACCATGGCGCTTACCCGGCCTTCGCTTGGCGCCGCTGGCGGCGATAGTCCCGGTCGATTTTGCGGCGGCAGATGCGGCAGCGGATGCCGGCCTTGCCAACGCGCTTGGTATTGAATTCTGTGCGCGGATGGCCGCACGGCCATGTCGCGCCATCAGGCGCCGGTTCGGTCACATCGCCGGGGCGCGGCCAATAGGCGCGGCGTTCTTTCACTGGCGAAGCCCATGCATAAGCGGCTCCTGTTATGCGGCAGCGCGATAGGTCGCCATGAACAGCCGGACCTTGGATTCAGTCTCGGGCCAAGTGCGGCGGCCGTTGCGCAAGTCTCGGATGAAATGCTTGTCGCCCATCGCGGCGATGCCAAACCTGGCGGCGCCCATATTGTGCGTTTCCATGAACGCTTCGATTTCGGCGAGAAGCGGATTCACAACCTCCATCCATATGCGGGATTAAACCCCCATGTCAACTTTGGCGGTTTGGCGGTTTGCGAGCGGGTCACTGACCCTCTTTTGGTGGCTTTGAATCGACTCCTAAATATGTCATGCACGACTCACCGGGAGGAACTTGTATGGGCGAGAGCCTTGATATCGGCGCAATACGCGCTGTGCTTAAAGAGCATATGCACTTAAAGAAGCTGACCGGCCGCCAGCTATCCCTAAAAGCCAACTTGGGCGCGTCGGCCGTGCGAGACATTCTCAGAAGTGTGAGCGCGCCGCGAATAGACACGCTTTTTGCGCTGGCCAACGTCTTAGACATAGCCCCTGAAACACTCTTAGGCCGAAGGGTAGAGGTTATTGGCGCCATAGCAGGAAATGGCGAAATTCTGTCACTCGCCAAGGGAGATGGCGCGCAATTGACTGTGCCGCGACCGCCCGAGACTACCGGCGAACTGCTGGCCTTTGTCATGGCCGGCGACGAACTGACGCCAGCGTTTCGAGATGGCGATATCATCTATGTTTCGAGAGAACATGATGAGGAACCAAGCCACCTTTTAGACCAGGAATGTTTAGTGCAACTGGCCGTAACGGGCGTCCAACTATTCAAAAAACTAGCCAATGGCAGCCGCCCCGGAACCTATACGCTGCGCGCTCCCGGCGCGCTCGATTTGGAGAATATGCAACTGGCATGGGTTGCCCCGGTAGCGCACGTTACGCGGCGACGGCTCAACGGCACTCAAAAATAATGAATGATTTTTCGCTCATGGTTTGACAATGGGCGAACATTCCCCCAAATACGCTTCCCGAATTTCCGAATCGGGAAGATTCATTGCGAAATCCGCTTTCACGTTATGAAAATCGCCGGGGCAAGCCCGCGCCGCCCCAAGGGGAAGCTTACTCAACAGAAACGCCGGTAGCGGGATGCTACCGTATCAGGCTGACCAAGGGCGGCCCGTTCGTCGCGCTGCGCATCTGGCTTGGCCATCCGATTGACCCCGCCACTGGCGAGGAACTGACCGAACGCGGGCTGCGCTGGCAATGCCGCTTGAACGGCACTGAGTTTGTCCCGGTCGAGGATTACTGGCCGGGCTGCGCCAAGCACCGCATCAGCCCGCATGAGTATGCCCGCATCTGCCGGCTGAGCCGGACCATGGACCCCAAGCATCCTTTCTATGACCCCAAGCGGCCCATCAATCGGATGGCCGCGCCAGTGCCGTTCTAGCCGGGAGGAAAGCATGGAACCGTTGCTGTTGAACTATTCCGATGCCGCCGCCGCGCTCGGTGTCGCCACGCCGAGAATAAAGCAGCTTATCGAGGAAGGGCGATTGCAAACCGTGACAATCGGCAAGCGGCGGTTCGTGACAATGGAAAGCTTGCATGTTCTGACAGGAAGGAAGCCGTCATGGTGGAACCGGACCAAGAGCATTTTCCAGATTTAGAGCAATGGCCGGAAGCCCATCCGCCGATGGGCCACAATCAGCCGCCGCTTGAAGCGGCCGTGGTGCTGCAATTCGATGAGGCCATTGCCGTCAAGGGCTTGCGCCGCCGGATTTCGGAAATCTCCCAAGCTGCTGCCCGCGCCCCGGATATCACTGACCAGGAAACGGCCGGCGCCGTGGGCGACCTGATTGCCGAAGCCAAGGCCGCGACCAAAGCCGTTGATGCCGAACGGGAAATTATCAACCGGCCGCTGCTGGACGCCCAGCGCGGCTTGAAGTCCAAGGCCGATGGGCTGCTGGCGACCATGGAAGGGTCGATTGGCGAACTGCGCGAGAAGCTGAACGCCTACATCGCTGAGCATCAGGACGTTGCTCACGGTGAAATGGGAAGCCGGGTCAGCGCCCGCGAGACATGGGAATTTGAGATTGTCGATTTCGCCAAACTGCCGCTGACCATCCGCCGCCACCCGACCGTCAAGGAAGCTATCGAGAAGGTCATTCGCGGGCTGATTAAGGCCGGCGAGCGCAAGATTGCCGGGGTCAAGATTTGGGCCAGCAAAAAGGCGACTGTCCGCTAGGAAACGAGGAGCAAGCCATGAACACGCAAACCCTGCCGCGCGCCAATGAGGATGAACACCTGGCCCCCGGCCCCATCACGCAATTGCGGACTCAGTTGGAGCAGCGCGCCGAAGAATTTCGGATGGTGCTGCCGTCCCATATCACGCAAGAGAAATTCCAGCGGACGGTGCTGACCGCTGCCCAGAGCAATCCGGATTTGCTCAAGTGCGACCGGCGCAGCTTCCTCACATCATGTATGAAGGCCGCGCAGGATGGCTTGCTGCCGGACGGCCGGGAAGCGGCGATTGTGCCGTTCAACACGCGCATGAAAGTCGCTGGCCAGTGGCAATGGGTGAAGCTGGCGCAATACATGCCCATGGTGTTCGGGTTGCGGAAGAAAATCCTGCAATCGGACGAGGTTACGGACATTTATTCAGCCGTGGTCTATAAGCAGGAAATCGAGGCTGGCCGGTTCGTCTATGAGGAAGGCAGCGAGCGCACTTTGCGCCACAAGCCAATCCTGGACTTTGATTTCCGCCCCAGCGATGCCGACATTGCCTTAGTCTATTCCGTAGCCACGTTCGCTAATGGCTTCAAATCGTTTGAAGTTATGCGCCGCTACGAGATTGATGAGGTTCGGGAAACGTCCCAGAGCGGTGCCGAATTCGATGCCAAGGGCGAGCCGCGCGATGCCAAGGGGCCATGGGTCGATTGGTATGCCGAAATGGCGAAGAAAACCTGCATCCGGCGCCACAGCAAGAGCCTCCCGCAAAGCAGTGATATCATTGCCGATGTTGAAGCCGAGGACATGGCCTTTGCATCCCGGTCGGCGCTGGCGCTGCTGGAAGGCACCAAGCCGGACGCGCCCATGCTCAGTCCCGACCTTGGGCCGCCCAGCTTCCCCGACCCGACCGTGGATGAGGGCGGCACCTTTGATGATGAAACCGGCGAGGAAAGGCCAGAGCCGGAACCCGAACCGAAGCCCGAACCGGAAGTGAAGCGCGGCCCCGGCCGGCCACGCAAGGCAGAGACGGCGCCCGAGAAGCCCGAACCGGAGGCGCCGAGTCATGTCGACGCCAGCGACAATGACCCGCCCGAGGCAGGGCTGGACCTCCCCGGCCATGAGCCGGGAGCGCCGGAACCCGAGGATTACGGCACGGATGAATTGGGCATCAGCATGACCGGCGACCAAGTGAAGGCGGATGAGTTTGTGAGCCGCGCCAAGGCTTGCGAAACGATTGTCGACTTCCGCAAGCTGGAACGCGATGCCGAAATGTCGCTGGCCGAAATGCCGGTCCATCTGGCCAACATTGTCGACACGGTTTTCGAGCAGACCAGGAAGCGGCTGACGCCGCGCCGCAAGCCCGAGGACGAATAAATCCGTAACGCGGGTTGCGCCGCAACGCGTGTTGCGCTATCTCCCGATTCGCTCGGGAAGGAATAGGAGGATGCAGTGTCCGAATTGACCGCCCTAGTGCGTAAAATCGACCGCAAGCTTGATATCCATCGCGGCTTGAAAATGAGTTTCGAGGAATTGGGATTGCTGGTTTCAACTGGCGCCTATGCCGAATTACAGGCGGCGGCGCGTAAACACCGGGAGGAAGAATGTCGAAAGTTGCAAAATCAGAGGCCGCCAAGAGTGGTGGCGTGAAGGCCAAAAAGCCGGTCCATATTCGGGGAGATTACCGCCTGTGGAAACTGCCTGACGGGACTTATGAAATCCGCAAATATAACTCGGAAACGAAACAGAATGACCGCTGGCGGGCCGGCCGCGACCTAGATGCGGCCGAGAAGAAGCTGGACAGGCTTTACCTTGGCGATTGCATCTGTCCGCGCTGTGGCCAAGCCACCACCGGCCTTGGCGACGAAAGCGATTTAATCGTCGGCATCATTGACGATTACATGACGGGGCATGGCGACGACCAAATCAGCGCCTCATCCATCCGCGTATCGCTTGACCATGTGAAGCGCTACATTGGCGACAAGCCGGTGCGGGTCGCCAACATCACCGAGGCGTGGGTTAAGGATTTCCGCAAGTGGATGGCCGCTGAGCCGTTCTATCGCGGCAAGGGCGGCAAGCCTCAGTTTCGCAAGGCCAGCACGATTGAGGGCAGCGTATTGTCGCTTGGGGCGGCCATCCGCTTCGCCAAAAAGATGCCGCTGTTCACCGCCAAGCAGCCGGGCAAACTGTCAGAGCCGGTCGACTTGCGGGCGGATATCCCGCTGCTGGCGGCGATGTTCCGTTACTGCCTCTATCCCGAGGCGCCCAGCGAAGTGGAGCGCGCCAGGAAGCGCCGGAACCGGACCAACATGCTTTTCTATCTGCGCCTGTCGGTAGCGACATGGGGACGGCCGGAAGCGGTGTTGGAAGCTGACTTGACGCCTTCGGCAAAGCAATGGGTTTCCGAGGCTCGGGTGTTCCGGCTCAATCCGGCCGGGCGCGAGCAGAACACGAAATACCGCGCCACCGTGCCGGTTGGGGATTGGGTCGGCGAATGGCTGGACTCGCTGCCCAAGCAGCCAATCATGCCAAACACGCTGGCCAACGCAACGTGGTCGCGGATGATGAAAACGCTGAAACCGGACGCGGTTGCCTATGAGGGCGGCATGAAGCTTATCCGCCGGTCGATGGCCACGCTTGCACGCAAGCGGCTGGGCGAAGCCAACTGGATTCAGGGCAAGATGATGATGGGCCATGTCCAGCCGGATATCAGCGACACATACGCCGTTGCCGACCCGGCCAACTTGGGCCTGGTTCTGGCCGTCACCAATGAAATTATCGCCGAAATCGAGGCTTTGGTGCCGGGAGCGTTCTGTGATGCACAGCGCATTTACAGCGCATCGGCGGGTAACGTAATTGCGATGGCGGGTTGAATTTTTGTGGGTTTTCAGGGGTTTTTCGATGGTGGGCGCGGCAGGTTTTGAACCTGCGACCTCACCCGTGTGAAGGCTAAACAAGCGCGCTAAACGGTTAGAAAACACTGCGCTTTTTTTCACACGGAAATCGAATTTACCCCCTGAAAACCCGTTTTTTGCAGTGGTCACAGCGCAATCACAGCGCATGGGATTCTGTTTCAGACTCATAGCGTTAGCAGCAAAACGGACAAGGGCAGGGAAAATGGCCATCTGGACAGTCTATCGGGTTGAAAGCTTGCACAATCGCGGCCCCGGCCAGAGCCTTGAACGGCTGGGAACAGTCGAGGCCGGCAACTATGCCGGGGCGATGCTGGCGGCCCATGAAACCTTTCGCGGTCAGACCAATCCTGGCCTGCCGGGAGGCGGACTGACGATAATTGAACAACGCATATCAAATCAAGTTGACGGGTAACAGGCGTTACGCTACCCGCACCATTATTCAACCGGGAGTTACGAATGACAATGAAAACGAAAAAGATAGCCGATGGCCATTATGCCGTGGTGGGGACCTTGCTGGATATCGTGCGCGGCGACCCGCCGAAATATCGCAACCCGCAAGAGTGGTGGGTTATCAAGCGCGACACGGACAATGATGTGCTGCTGGCCTACAGCAAGGGGGAAGCCCTGTTTAAGATTGAGGAAGTTCTAATAGCGTGCGGCGCCGCCGTGCCGGGGGGAAAATAAGATGCCGCAAATGACGCCAGAGGAAGTGAAGGAAGCCCGCGCCACGCTCGGCATGACTCAGAAGCAGCTTGCCGAAGCGCTGGACTTAAGCAGCACCAATTCGGCTGAAACAGTGCGCTCATGGGAAGCCGGCCGCCGCGCCTGCCAAGGCCCGGAGGGCGTGGCCATCCGGCTGCTGGTCGCGTTGCACAAACTGAAACCAGTGAAGAAGGCCAAGGCCAAAAGGGCGTCGAAAGAAGTTGCCCCCGGCGCGGCCAAGCCCCCGTTCAAGTCGCCGCGCCGGAAAGGCGCTTAACCGATAACCGCACAAGCGCTGATTCTACAAGTGCTTGACAAGCGGGTGGATATTTCCCCCATAATCCTCTCGGGAAAGGAGTAAGGCCAATGCCAAGCAACCCGGTTATAGCCGCAGTGACAACCGAATTGCGTCACTATCCAGGCGTCGAGCATGAGATACATGAGGGCGGGAAGCACAAGCGCATGGTATTCCATCGCGGCGGCGTCTCGCGCTTTCTGACAGTCCCGCGCTCCCCAAGCGATTGGCGAGCGCGCCAGAACGCCCTTAGAGACTTCAAAAAGACAATGAGCGAGTTGGGCGCGGAGCGCCTAGATATCCTGCCCGGCCAAATAAAGGGCCGACGAGCGCGCGGCCATGTCGGGTTTAGCCTCAATCACCAAAATCTCATTCTTCATATCCCCGGCAATTCCAAGCTAATCGACCGCTTTAAGACGCCGGATAACAAGCCAAAGACACATTGGACGTTTGAATTGCGCGCCAGCCCCGACCTTAGCGCGCCGCCCATGCTGGCCGTTAAAGAGGCCAAGCTGCCGCCCGGAAAGGAAAGGATGCCGGGCCTTGTCGGCGGATTCCATATTAAAGCGGGTGGCGGGTGGCGGCTGTCGTTGTCCCGCGACCAATTGCCGGCATTGAGCAAGAGGGTTGATATTATCAAATCGGTCAATGTCGAATTGTATGAGGACAATGGGAGCGAGTTGGTTTTCAAGCTTCCCACTGGCGTCATACCGACCAAATTCAAGCCGCCAAAAGCCGGAACCCCGGTTCATCCGGCCGAAGTGCCGCAATTGCGGGAAGCACTGGAAGAAAGCGGCCATTTTGATACGCCGCTGCCGTCACAGGCTTTCGTGCCGCATCCTGTCGCGCCAGCGCCGGTAGCGGCACCGGCACCGGCCTTGCCTCAAAACCTTACCCTGCAATTTCCGAAGCAGCCGGTCAGTGTCGAGCAAGCGATTTTAGTGCTGAACAAGGCTAAGCAGCGATTGGGCAACAATCTGAGATTCCAGATTGGCGAGGAAGGGTATTTAACCGCCACGCATCGCATCGGCCATTAGCGATGCAGCCCTCACACCCAAGGAGTCGAAGTGATGGCCGCGAACTGGAAAAGGGTTAGGGTCAAATGCAAGTTCTGTGGCTGGACTAGTCGCCGCGCCGACCCTCGCTCGCAATGGTGGCGCGACCGGGAAACGCCAACTTGCCCAAAGTGTGGCAACCATCCTGTTTCGTATGAACGGGTGAAAGAAGATGGGTCAGCCACCATGGAAACCGTTGCGGAAACCGCCGCAAGTCTGAAATAATAGCGTGCTGCCGGGGTCGATTCTCCCCAGACCCCACCCCGGCAGAACCCCTCATAATCGAGCGCAAACGGCCCTTACAGCGCATTGGCCCTTCGGCGGCCCGCTGATACCCAAATCGCCGCCGCCGTTTCCTACGGGCTGGAAAGCGCCCGTAATGCCACCGCAATGGCCACTATCAGGATGATAAGCAGCGCCACCGTCACGCGGAGCGTGATAGCGGTGCTGAGCGCCAGGAAAAGGCGATGGCCGCGCTTCACGAATTAAATTCCGCTGCCAACGCGGCGAACGCGGCTGAGACGGTCGCGCCCCAAGCGATATTCTGGGAAGCCTCACCGCTGTTGCGGCTCATTGCCTCAAACGTGGTCGCCGGGGTGTTGTAATTCACATCGTAATGCTCGGTATAACCGGCGCGCGGGGTGGCGGTCGTGTTGGCATTGATGTTGACGGCGGCGATTACCGGGTTGGTCGAAAGCGGTGCCACGCTCAAGGCCGGTGACGGTGTGGTGCCGCTTGAGCCTTCGCTGGTAAGCCCGCTGCCACGAACGGCGGCGCTGCCAGCGGTTTGAACCGAACGGTTGGAAATGGCCAACACCGCGACATAGCCGCCGGTCGTATTGCCGGCCGATGCGTTGGCGGTGACGGTGATTGAACCGCTGGCGTCAATCAGCGTGTCCCGCACATACATTCGCAAAATGGTCGCGCCGCTGGAGCGCGAAGCCGTGGTGACAACGGTATAGGTGCCGCCAAGCGTGTCGCTGATGTTGATTGCGCTCCAATCGGTATTGCTGAGCGTGAAGGTGCAAAGCACGACAAGCAACTGGCTAGGCTGGACATTGACGGCAATGGCTTGGCTTCCCGCCGCCGTGGAGCCGGATTGGCCAAGGGCGGTGACGGTGGCCTTGCCGGTTGGCTGTGTTGGCGGCCGTATCCGCAAGACGGCAATCGGGTTCACGGCTAGGCTTCCTGCGCCATGCTCACAACATCAATTTTTGAATCCGTGGCGTTCCAGATACAGCCCAGATAAAGCGTTTTTCCGGCTACGGTCGCGCCCGGCAGGGAGACTCCAATCGCCCGGTAATTGGTGCCGTAGCCGATGGTCTGGACGCCCGCCGCCTTGATGCGGATTACCATGCCGTGATTGGGAACGGCGGTGCCGCTCCAGTTGGCCAGAGTCAGCCCGACCGTTTGGGCGGTGATAATGACAATATCGTTGGTGAAGGTCGGGGTGACGGTGGCGGCTGATGCAACCGCCTGTTCGCGTGGGGTGACGGTGGCAACCGCCGCGCCGCCCGATGTGATTGGGCCAGTGACGGCAAGGCCGGTTGCGGCCAGCGTTGCCAGAATGGTCGTCCCATCGGCCTTGCGGAAAATGAAAGTGTCGGCATCGAGCGAAGCGCTCGCTTGCCCTGCGGTAATCGCAAGCCCTAGCGGCTGTGATGCGCCCGCCCCAAGCATTTTGAATATGGAATAAATGCCCGTCCCGGTAGGGTGCGTTTGAAGGGTGGCGTTAGTGCTGGAGCCGCCTCGGAATGTGTAGATGCCGTTATTGCCGTCAAATGTAACCCGGTAAGACGCATTATCAGGCGATAGAAAATTATAAGCGCCGGTGCTGACCGAATAAAGATTGGTATCGCCGCCAGTAACGCTAACAATGACCCCGTTTCCATCGCCTCGCAGATAATAGCCGCTGCCTGACTTGATGTGGCTGGTGCTGCTGATGGTGCCGGTGACGGCAAGGCCGGTGTTGTCCAGCGTTGCATAGCCGGTGCCTCCGGTTTTGTCTTGGAAGCTGAAATTATTGAAGCGGAAAAGCCCCGTTCCCCAAATCGAGCCTTGATTGACCATTGCCCCGCCGCTGCCGCTGGCGCTGTCGAATTTGAGGTATGAATAAAAATTGGTGCTGCGGATGGTTATGGTGCAATCGGCAAGTGGTGCGCCCGCCGTTGGGCCGAAATAATGCGCGCCACCCTGCGCGTCGATGTTGCCGGTGACGGACAGCCCTCCCGCGCCAAGCGATGCGTAGGTGTTCGCTTGGTTCCGGCTGCGAAAGGCGAACGCATCGGAGTCCAGCAACAAATTCGGGCCGGATGCGGAAAGCGAAACGGCGGTGCCGAATAGGAGCGAGCCGGATAGCGTGCCGCCCGTCAGCGGCAGATAATTGGAAAGCTGGCTGACAGTCGCAAGCGTTGAGCCGCTCGATGTGACGGTGCCAGTGACGACTAGATTGCCGGTGACGCCCGCGCCTGTATTCGTGATGCCGAATTTTGCAACGCCGCCGATTTTGAACACATGCTCGCCAGCGCCGTAATTCGTATCATATTCAAGGCCAAAACATTGGTCGCCGGATTCATGCCGGGCGTAGCCGCCAGCGGTTACAGAAACGCGCTCATACCTGTTGGCGTTCGCCGGGTCGGCGCTGGTAATTGCCCCCTTGGTATTGAGCGCGCCGCCGCTGATGCTCCAAGCGCCGCTACTGGCAACAAAGGTGCTGCCATCGGCAGGATTGCCCCATGTTCCCAAAACTATGGCGGACGGCGCTCCTGCCTGATTGGTGACATAGAGCGCGTTGGCCCCAACCGCTTGCAAAACGCAATTATAGCCGTGGTAAGTGTTTTGCAGCAGCAAGCCGGTCACGCCATAACCGGCCTCGCCATTGTAATTGACATTGAGCCGCTTGATTACATCGGGATAGGTGCCGCCAATCGTCAGTTCTTTTGTGGCGCTTAAGACAAGCGGAATTGAGGTTGTGGCGTCATAGCCAAGCCGAAGCGTCCCGCTTAGCGTCCCGCCGGTCAGCGGCAGATAATTTGCGAGTTGGGGAACGGTAGCCAGCGCGGAACCGCCGGAAGTGATTGCGCCGTCAACATTCACCGCGCCGTAAAAATGGACATTTTGAGTCCCAACCGGGACTTGCCAGATTGATGCCCCGGTTGGCGTGACGAAAAGTGCATCGCTGGCGCTGCCGGTGACGGCGGCCATAATCAGGCCATAGGTCGCATCCTTGTAGAAACTGCCGCCGCCAGCAAGCCAAGTGCCGTTTGCCGAAAACGAAACCCGCCCGCCAACGGTGAAATTGCCCGCCGCGCTTTCAACGGTCATGGCGGTGCCGCCGCCGGAAACAACAACGTCCCCAAAATCGCCGTCCGTTAACCCGCCGCCGCCGCTCCCGCCGCCCGGTGGCGCGGCCCATGTGCCGTCAGCGCGAAGGAAAGCCGTGGTGCCGCCCGGCCGGGTTGGCGCAAGGCCCGGC
>Ga0207701_10000362_pt1 | contig 46174 bp, 35 predicted proteins | sample KBSSwiSSwithPhiX_FD_184294 | JGI IMG/M metagenome (GOLD analysis project Ga0207701, IMG submission 184294) | Switchgrass rhizosphere bulk soil microbial communities from Kellogg Biological Station, Michigan, USA, with PhiX - S5 (SPAdes) (version 2) | ecosystem: Environmental > Terrestrial >... | reverse complement strand
TCGGATGCTTTGTCAGCATTTATCACGTTGCGCTGGAGCCCCACCCCAGCGCCCGCAAAGCCTTACTGCTTAGTCCCCAGCGAAATCAATCAGCATTCAGCATTCAGCATTCAGCATTCGATTAGTCCCACCCGTGCGCGTCGCGCACCGCCGCCATCACGCCAAGGATGTCGTCCCAGGTCTTCTGCTGCGTCATCGTCGCGTTCGGGAACATGCAGCCGTCCCAGCAGATGTGCTGCACCGCGCGCGTGGGTTTGCCGTTGTCATCTTCCAGCCAGAAGCCAGCGTGACGGACGATGTCGAGCTTGCCGTTGGGGTCGTGCGGGAGGCAGTGTCGGCCGGTCTTATCGTGCGATCCCGAGCCCTTTACCGTGGCGTCGTTTTGCGCGACGTGAAAGTCGATCGTCCACGGCCGCAGAGCGCGCGTCATGGTTTTCAGCCCCTCATCGAGCGTTTTCTTGTCGGACCAGTCGAAATTCTCCGGCAGAATCCGGTCGTCAGGTGCGTTGTAACCCATCGTAAAGAGCAGCGTGTGCGCCATGTCGGCCTGGAATCCGAGCGTCTTCGGTCGGTTCACCGCTTCCATCAACTCGACGTTGCGCTTGACGCTGTGCATGCCGCCCCAGCAGATCTCCCCTTCGGCGGCGAGTCGCTCGCCGAACTGCTCGGCGACATCGCACGCCTGGCGGAAGGTCTCAGCAATCTTCTTCGTACTGCCGGCAGGGTCCTTCGCCCATTCCGACGGGCTCGCGGCCGAGTCGATGCGGACGACGCCGTACTTGCGGATGCCGTTGTCGCGGAGCTTCTTTGCGATTGAGCACGCCTTGCGGACCTGGGTCAGGAAGTTCTTCCGGTCCTCGTCGCTGCCCATCGCGGAGCCGCCTCCGGTCGGCGGCCACACCGGCGCCACAACCGATCCAACGGCGAGTCCTTTGCCGCGGATCTTGTCCGCGAGCCGCTTGAGGTCGTCGTCCGTCGAATCGATGCTGACGTGCGGATCGAACAGGAACAGATCGACGCCTTCGAACTTCGCGCCACCGGAGTTCGCCTTCGCGGTCATGTCGAGCATGGTGTCGAGATCGATCGGCGGCTCGGCGCCTGGACCGCCTTTGCCGACCAAACCTGGCCACATCGCGTTATGAAGTGCGGGATATTTGTGGGGCATTGATACTCTCGCTATCGTTGGTTTCTACGTTACCGGGATCCGTTGTCCGGGATGCGGAATCCGATATCCGGGAATCCCCCGGCGCCAGACGTCTGGGATCCCGGACCACGGATAACGGACCCCGGCACGATCATTTCTTTCTGAAGATCTCGGCATCCGGATTGCCCGGCCCGAAGTGTTTGAGAATCACGAGCGGATCGACGTCGCTCTTGTTCTCGATCCGGACGCCCGCTTTCGCGGCGGCGGCGGTGACGAACAACTCGTCTTCCGTCATCTGTCCAAAGCGGATCATTGCCGGTGTCGAGACCGACAAGGTGCCAAACGTGCCATATCCCTGGGTCAGGATGATGCCGTAGGCAGCGCCGTCCTTGATCGTCACACTGCGTTTGGGCAACACGGTCAGTTCCTTGGCTGAGTACCACCCGGTGCCGTAGGTCACCCACTGTTCGCGATACCCTTCGGTTTCGGTTTCCGCAAACGGCTTCACCGGTTTCGGGAAGCGTCGATTGCTCTCGCCGAATCTCGGATTGGTGTTCGCATCCCAGTCGAGCATGGCGATGATGTAGTCCAGGTCGTGCGCCTTCTCGGGCGGCACGTCCTTGGTCAACAAATCCCATCCGATGATGCGGCCTTCAACTTCCGACTGGAACATCGCGAAGACGTCGCTGTTGACCTGCGGTTCGTAGGTGAGGAGCGAACCGGGCGCGTGCAGGATCCCGGGATCGATCTGCCAGCCGGTGCCGCGCTCGAGGCGATACGCGCGCGACAGGTATGTGATCCCGTTGTCTCCCCGGTTCCAGTTCTCGAGACAGCGACGCACGTCGTCTTTCGTCGTCCCCGGCTCGAGCCCCATGAAGGTGTATGGATAGTTGTTGTCGGTCGGATTGTACTGGGGTGGGAAGTAGTACGCCTCCGGCTTGCCCCGGCGCCCCACGCGTTTCGCATCCCCGTCGCTCTGGTGCATGTGATGCGGAATGGGTCCGAGGTTGTCGAAGAACTTGCAGAGGAGGTTCCACCCGTTCTCCCGCTGCATGACGTCGGCGCCAATCAGTAGATCGCCGGCTTTCTCAACCGCCTCCTTCAGCAAGAACCGCGTTCCATCCGCGACCCGGACATAACTGAGACCTTCGTCGGGCGGCGTGCCCGGACCGTTGTCGGCGTTCGTGGTCGAAGAGAACCATCGTTCGTTGATCCCGCCGCGGTTGCCGCCAAACGCGTAATAGTCGTCGGGATGCAGTCGCAACCGTCTGCCGGGAAGCATGAACGAACGGGGCACCCAGCTGGGCTCCAGGCGGAGCAGTCCTCCGCCGGCATTTATGACGTCTTGAATCTGAGATCGATCGGCCATGTCAGAGTCCCTGAATTGGTTGGTGAAATGCTGAATGCTGAAATCAGAATTCAATCAATTCAGCATTCAGCATTTCACGTGGTCTCGCGCCGGACGATACATCTGCGGCGACAGCCGCATCAAGCGTCCGACGAGGAGTCCCGAGCGTTTCACTGGAACAAACGCGTGCTGCGCCGTTCAGCGGCTGTTAACTCTATAACAAGCCTGCCGTTCGCGCGGTGCAGCGGCTTTTCCGCCAGACCGGCAATCGCGCCCCAGATGTTGCGGCCTGCAAAACAGCCTGCGAACTCGGAACTCCGCGTCATAATACCGGCCCTATGCCGGCCAACACCCTCTACCGCGGCCGACGCGCGGCGTCGATCGAAAACAGCGACCTTCGTTTGACCGTGCTCGAAGGGGGCGGGCACATCGCGGAAGTGCTGCATAAATCGAGCGGCGTCAATCCCCTGTGGACGCCCCCCTGGCCCTCGATTGAACCTGGAGATTACGTCGCGGCGTCTGACACCGTCTACGGCGCGGGCGTCGAATCGCAGCTGCTTTCGGGGATCATGGGCCACAACCTCTGCCTCGACATTTTCGGCGGCCCGTCAGCGGAGGAATTTGCCGCGGGCCTCCAGCCGCACGGCGAGGCGTCGATTGTGGCGTACGACATCAACGCCAGTGGGAGCGAGCTGACCGCGAAAGCGACCCTCGTCGAGGCAAAGCTTCGCGTCGAACGGCGCCTCCGTCTGGACGGTTCGGTCATTCACGTACTCGAGTCGGTCGAGAATCTGACCGCGACGGACCGACCCGTCGCATGGACGCAGCACGTGACGCTGGGACCGCCATTTTTGACCAACGGATCGACCGAGTTCCGCGCGTCGGCGACGAGATCGAAAGTATTTGAGCGCGCGTTTGGCGCCGCTGATTACCTCGTACCGAGCGCCATCTTCGACTGGCCTCAGGCGCCGCGCGCCGATGGCGGACAGGCGGATCTGCGCATCTTCAACCAGAGTGCCAGGTCAGGCGCCTACACGAGCCACCTGATGGATCCAAGTCAGCCGGACGCATTCTTCGTCGCCTTTTCACCGGCCCATCGCGTTGCCTTCGGCTATGTCTGGAGGCAGACCGACTTTCCGTGGATGGGCATCTGGGAGGAAAACCGCAGCCGGCAGCAGCCGCCCTGGAACGCACAGACTATCACCCGCGGCATGGAATTCGGCGTATCTCCGTTCCCCGAAACTCGCCGTGAAATGATCGCGCGAGGAGAGTTGTTCGGTGTGCCTGGCTACCGGTGGATTCCAGCACGGACACGCATCGAGGTTGGGTACTGGATACTTTGCCACGCTGCCGACCGTGTGCCGGAGCAACTGACGCCACCGCCATGATCCGGGGCACGGAAGAACAGCGTGGTTGTTCTTGAGTATTCTTCGGTGGCTTGTGTCGCTTGGACGGGCAGCATACACTTGTATCCTGACTACGCGGACCTCGGAATTCCCTCCGGCCGTTGGATCTCTTTTTTCTTGAGGATTAGCGACATGCAGTTACTGTGCGTTTTGTCCCTCTCCCTTGCGCTCATGCCGGGACCGCAGGCAACAGCGCCAAAACCAGCCGCGGCAAAGCCAGCAGCCGCCCAACCGGCGGCGGCGGCCAAAGGGGCTCGAACAGTCGAGCTCACGGCCAGCGACGACATGAAATTCAACATGACGACCATCGAAGCGAAGCCGGGCGAGACCCTGCACATCGTTCTGAAGTCGGTCGGAACGATGCCCAAGATCGCGATGGCGCACAATTTCGTGCTGCTGGCAGCCGCTGCAAGTGTCGACGAGTTCATCAAGGCATCCATGGGTGCGCAGGCCACTGATTACATCCCGGCGGAGAAGAAGGCGCAGGTTCTCGCGTCGACCAAGCTGGCTGGACCAGGGGAGACGGTAGAGACGACGGTGAAGGTGCCAGCCAAGGCTGGCAGCTATCCCTATATGTGCACCTTCCCGGGCCACTTCGCCGCGGGCATGAAGGGAACGCTCGTCGTTAAGTAGACGAATCACCCGAAGCACGGAGCGCCGGCCGCGCCGCCGCTCCGTGCGCGGTCTGCTCCCTCCTCAGCGGAAGCGTCACCAGAAATGCCGCGCCCTTCCCTTCCCCTTCGCTGGTCGCCTCGATCGTGCCGCCGTGCAGTTCCGTCAGATCTTTCGCGAGCGCAAGTCCCAGGCCGACGAAGCTACAATCGCGGCGAGGCGGGCCGCGGAATCCTGCAGCGGCAGCGACATACGCGTATGATGGGCACTGAGACTTCGATCGCACCTGGTTGAGGCGGAGCTCCGCAGGTGCGTGACAGCTGAGCAGACGGCCGCATGACTCACGATGCCAACCAACAAGAACCGATGACGGATCCGGATTTCCGGCGGATGGTGAAGTGGGTTCTCATAGCGCTGATCGGAGTTCTGGCACTGGCGGCGGTGGTGGTCGAGGAAACGATGCGGTGGTTCGGGCAGGAATAGTCCGCCTTCGCGCTACGCGCTTCGGCACGACAGGCTAATTCGTCATTCCCCCTTCAACGCGCGAACCGGGTCCACCGCCGCGGCCCTACGAGCCGGTATGAGACCAGCCGTCGTCGCGACGGCGAGCAGGAGAAGGGCCGCTCCGATCAGTGAAGCGGGATCGAGCGGCGTCACGCCGAACAGCAGGGCACGAATCGATTGTCCCAGCGCGATTGCAACCGGAATGGCGAACGCGATTCCGATCGAACCAACGGCGAGCGACTCACGCAGCACGGTCCATAGAACGCCACCTCTGGATGCCCCGAGGGCGAGCCTCAGCCCGATCTCGTTCGTCTGACGGGAGACCGAGTGCGCGACGAGCCCGTATACAGCAGCGCACGCCAGCACGAGTGCAGCCATTCCCAATACTGCTGCAAGGGCAGCCATTGCGCGCTCTTTTACCAGCGAATCCGCAACCCGCTCATCCGCGGTCTCGATTCGATAGGGCACCACGCCATCGAGGGCCTGTACCTCGCGCGAAATAGCGCTCCGCACCTGTTTTCCTTCGGCGCTCCTGATTTCCGCGATGAGGTTCGATCCGACGCGATACTCGGCAAGCTGCTCGCAAGGCACGTAGGCGATGCTGCGGGCGGGCTCCTGGAGCCGTTGATACTTCGAGTCGCGGACGACGCCCACGATTTCGAGATCGCGGCGCGAGGCGTCGAGGCCGACGGTCAGGCGGCGCCCGATAGGATTCGCGCCGTTGAACAGCCGGCGGACCAGCGATTCGTTGACGATCACGACGCGCGAAGATGTCGCCGTGTCGCGTTCCGTGAAATCGCGACCTTTCAGGAGTGGAATCTCCGCCGTTCGGATGTATTGCGGGGAGACGCCATTGAAATACACCTGTCGTGAGGCGTCGCGCCGCGGCAAGGCGCCGTCGACGCTGACGCTCTGGCTCCATGACCCGCCGTCGCCAGTGATCGGTGGGTGCCAGGAAAGGCTCGCGGCTTCGATCGACGGAAGGCGACGAAGCCGATCGAGCAACGAGTCGTAGTACTGGAAGAGCCTTGGCCCGGTGTATCCGGCAGCGACCGGATCAGTCGACAGGACGATCAGGCCGTCGGAGTTGAACCCGGCATTCTGGCTGAGGATGTCGTTGAGGCTTCTTGCAAGCAGCGCCGCGCCGGTCAAGAGAAGCATCGTCAGCGAGAGCTGGATCGCCACCAGCGCCCTGCCAATCGACCAGCGACGAAAGACACCGCGACCGACGGTGCCGTGGGACTTCAATTCTCCACCTGCATCCACCCGCGTGGCCCGCAGCGCAGGCAGGACGGCTGAAAGCGCCGTCGTCGCCAGCGTGAGCGCCGAGACGATCGCCAAAAACCGCCAGTCGGGTTGGACATCGATGGCAATGGGCGCAGCCGCCGTCATCATCATCCGAACCAGGAGATTCGCTCCCCAGACCGCCAGCAGCAATCCGGCAGCAGCACCGATTGCGTTCCAAATGAACGCTTCGGTGAGCATCTGGCGCACGAGCCGTCCGCGCGTGGCGCCGACGGCAAGCCGCACGGCGATTTCGCGCCGCCGCCCAGCGCCGCGGGCGAGCAGCAGGTTCGATGCGCTGCCGCACGACACGGCCAGCATCAGCCCGACAAGGCCGAACAACATCCACAGCGGTTCCTGAAATTGATTTCGGATTGGCGAAAAGCCCGTGCGCGCCGAGATCAACGCTGTCTGCCGGCTGAGAAACCATGCCCGACGATCCGGCGGCAGTCCTGCGTCGGTTGTCGCGTCGAGGACTTTCTGCCAGATGGGTCCGAATTCGGCGTTTGCCTCTGCGACAGAGACGTCGTTTCTCAAACGGCCCATCAAGTGCAGCCACGATGAGAACTGAAGCTGCAATGTTTCCTGATCCTGCACTGTCGTCAGCGGAACGGTGATGTCTGGAGACATTCCTGGGGCAACGCCAAAGAAATTCGGAGGTGTAACGCCGACAATCGTGAAAGACTTGTGCTCGATGCGGACCTGGCGACCGATCACGCCTGGATCCCGCGAAAAACGTCTCGTCCAGCAGTTGTCACTGATAACCGCGACGAAGCCCTCATTGCCGCCGCCGACGCGATCATCGGAAATGTCGAACGTCCGTCCGAGAGCCGCCTGGACCCCGAGCGTCGAGTAGAACTCGCCGCTTGCCAGCAGAACCTGGGTTGGTTCAAGCGGGTCCGTCCACTGAACGAAGCGATGAACGACATTCCAGGCAAACAGGCTGGAGAACAGGTGACCTCCGCGTGTTCGGAGTTCTGTGAACACCGGGTACGAGAACGATGGCTTGTCGACGAACACGAGTTGCTCTGGCTGCTCGACAGGCAGACTCTCGAGAACGAGCGCATCCACGAGGGCAAACACCGCGGCGGTGGAACCAATCCCAAGACCCATGACAAGGGCGATGGCGCCTGAGAAGGCGGGCCGCTGAACCACCAGGCGCATGGCATATGCGACGTCACGCCGAACGCTCTCGAACCACGGCGCGATCCACACGGCACGTGCATCCTCACGAGCCAGCGTGACGTTGCCCATCGTTCGGCGGCTGGCGCGCTCAGCAGCGTTACGATCGAGCCCGGCACGCTCCAGGCGTTCGGCTTCCATGGCTCGATGAAATTCGACTTCCTGCATGAAATCGTTGTCGATCCCACGGTGCCAGATCAGGTACTCGAGTCGTCGGAACAGCCTTCGCATGGATGCGGTCACTCACAGCGAAGGGCAGAGACTGGATCGATTCGCGTCGCCTTACGGGCCGGAATCCAGCAGGCGACAATCGCGACCGACATCAACAGGACGGCGACGCCGACAAACGTCAACGGATCCGTGGGGCTGACCTGAAACAGGAGGTGCTCGATCACACGCGTTAGCGCGAACGCGCCAATCAATCCAGCCGCCAGGCCCATTGCAGGAAGCCGAAGTCCCTGACCGACGATGAGGCGGAACAGGTCGCGTCGAGTGGCGCCGAGCGCGAGACGCACGCCAAACTCTCGCCGGCGCTGCGAAACCGTGAAATGAAGAATCGCATAGATGCCGACCGCCGATAGCACAAGCGCGGCTACGGCAAACGCGGTCATGAGCCAGGTCTGAAACCGCCGCTGCGCGGTCTGGTCGCCAAACATCTCCTCGACCGTCTGCATCTTCAGCACGATCGCGCTCCCATATGTCGATCGGATTGCCTCGCGGATCGCCGGACCAAGCGATACGGGATTGGTCGTAGCTCTGATTACGACATCCATCGTCGGCTCCGTACTGGGGAAGAAGAACTCCGGCATTGGACCGCTCTCGAGCCCATGACGATGCATGTCGCCAACGACACCGACGATCGTGATCCAGGCATCTTTCCGCTCGGGACCGCCCTCCTTGAAGCGCCGGCCGATGGGTTCGTCGCCGGGAAAGAATCTCCGTGCGAACGATTCGTTCACGATGGCGATCTGAGCGTTCTGCTCCTGGTGCGTGAAGAAACGCCCGCGCAGCAGCGGGACACCCAATGACCGGAAGAATTCCGGCGTGACGTCTTCGGTGTTGATGAGAATGCTCTCTTGACGGTCCGCCATCACCGGACGCCCCTCGACGGTGATTGCCTCCTCGGGATTGTCGAACGTCATCAGGTTCGTGATCGCACCAGCGCTGCGTACGCCGGGCACCGCGTCGATCCGACGGATCAGCTCACCGAACGTCTCCCATTCCTGTCGGCGCCAGTCGCGCGAAACGGGGATTGGCAGGTGAACTCGCGCGACGAGGACGTTCGTTGTCTCGAATCCAGTTTTCACGGCGCCGACGAGGAGCAGGCTTCGCATCAGCAGGCCGGCACCCACCAGCAGCGTCACAGCGAGCGCGCATTCGACCACGACCAGGACCGCACGTGCACGCGAAGCTGGACGACCGTCGGCCGCACCCTCCTTGAGCGCATCCATCGGGCGTCTCACTGAGAGCTTCCACGCTGGCATGACTCCGAACAACAGGCCGGCCAGTACCGATACCGCCACCATGAATACGAGAACCGTCGTGTCGGTTCGAACCTCATCGAGCCTGGGAATTGGCGTCGTCGCCGCGGCGACGACGCGAACGCAGGCCGCAGCTGCCAACGAACCTGCCGCGCCTGCGGCAAGCGCGATGACCCCGTTCTCGACGAGCAGTTGCTGGATCAAACGGCGTCGACCGGCGCCGAGTGCGGCTCGAACACCGAACTCGCGCGCCCGCGACGAACCCCGTGCCAGCACGAGGTTTGACACGTTCGCGCACGCGATGAGCAGTACCATGCCGACGGACGCCAGCAGCGTCCACAAGGCAATCTGCAGCCTGCGTCCGGTCATCTGCTCAAGCAGGGGCACCACCTCAGTCTGATAGCCGATGAAATCTGGATCGATTGATGGGTGCGATTCGGCGAGTCGTCGAGCGATCGCGTCCATCTGCGCCTGCGCATCACTAACACTGGCGCCGGGAGCGAGCCGCGCCACCACACGCCACAGTTCTGCGTAGCGATCGCCCCAGGCTCGGTCGGCCATGACGGGCTTCGCACTCCAGGCGGACATCAGCGTCGCCGGTTCCCAATGCTGAACGTCTTTCGACGGGAAACTGAACCCTTCCGGCATCACCCCGACGATCTCGAGCGAACGGCCATCGATGTGAAGCGTCCGCCCGATTGCGGTCGCGGCTCCGCCGAAGCGACGCAGCCAGAGACGGTAGCTGATTACGACGACGGGATGACGCTGCTGTTCGTCTTCGAATGTGAACACGCGGCCAAGCACCGGGCGCACTCCGAGTACGGAGAACAGATTGGCAGACACCAGGGCACCGACAACTCGCTCAGGCTCCGCGTCGCCGGTAATGTTGCCGGCGCGTTCGCGCCAGATGGCCAGATCGGCGAGGCTGTGATTGTCGGTTCGCCAATCCGTCAACGTCGGATAGGACGTGGCACCCTCGTGAACGTTGCGGGCTGGATCGGCCGTCCAGATCAGCACCAGCCGGCTGGAATCCGGGTACGGAAGCGGGCGCAGGAGAATGGCGTCGATGATGCTGAAAGTCGCCGCGTTGGCTGCTATACCAAGCGCGAGCGTGAGCACGGCAACCGATGCAAAGAACAGGTTCCTGCGAAGCGAGCGACTCGCATATCGAACGTCCTGCCAGATCCGGTCGAGCGAGGATGCCATCCAGACGGTTCGAGAATCCTCGCAGGCGAGGGTGAGATTTCCCAGCGATCGACGGCTGGCGGGCTCCGCCTCGTGTGGAGGGATTCCGTCACGCTCTAGTTGCCGCTGACGTTCAGCGCGGTGGAGCTCCATCTCCTCGGCAAGCTCCGCCTCCACTTCTCTCTGCCGCAGAACGTAGCCCAGGCGCCGAAGGAATCTCCGCATGTCCCGGCTACGCCAGCTGCAGGACCCGCTGAATCGCGCCAACCAGCCGCTCGAACTCGGCGCGCTCCGCCGAGAGGCGCTTCCTTCCCGCGGCGGTCAGCGTGTAGTACCGCGCGCGGCGGTTGTTGTCCGACACACCCCACTCGGCCCGTACCCACCCGTTGAGCAGCAGCCGCTGCAGGGCCGGGTAGAGCGAGCTCTCTCCGACCTGCAGTACGTCCTGCGACAGCACTTTCAGACGTTCGGCGATGCCGTAGCCGTGCAACTCGCCAGCAACAAGAGTCCGAAGGATGAGGAGATCGAGTGTGCCAGGCAGCAGATCGGGCGGTTGATTGGTGAGTCCCATGCCTCTCCCATCGATAGACGATGGGTGAGAATCGATCGATTCTGCGATAAAGTCAAGCCCCATCGACAGGCGATGGGAAGAGCGGGGTCTAGGGGGTTCTACCTGGTTCTACAAGGTTCTTCAAAGTTCGTTCAGGGTTCTACCAGGTTCGGGTTCGACAGGGTTCGGCAGGCCACAGCCGCACGACCTTCGCGGAACCTCGTAGAACCTAGAACGAACCCTGTAGAACCCAGCAGAACCCTGTAGAACCCTGTAGAACCTGATCGCTTAGGGCACTTCGAGTTCAGGCATGAGCGGCCCGGCGAAGAGGCGGCGGCATGGCGCGGCAATCATGCGGGCCCAGCGCGCCGACCGATTCACGCGCGCGCTGTCGGTGGCGATGCCGGTGTTGGCGTACATCTGTCGGTACAACTTCGAGATCAACACGAAGGCGAGCCGCGCCTTGAGGCTCGACACGCAGCGGGATCGGTCCCAGATCTTTGACAGGCTGTAGAAATCGTCCCAGACCGCCTGGGTGCGTTGCCGAATCTCGTCGGCGGCCATCACCGGGTGCGGCGTGTAGACCTTCGGCCGCAGCTCCTGCGGAATCAACCAGTGCCGCGTCAGGGGCACACCGCCAATGCGGGTCTCGTCGTGCTCCATGCTCTTCTCCCACGCGGCAAAATCGACCGTGCCGGGAAACGGCGTCAACATGACGAACTGGGCGAAGGTCAGGCCCGCCCGGCTCGCGATCGCGGCGGTCGCCTCGAACGTCTCCGGCCGATCGCTCGGTAACCCGAAGATGAACGAGCCGAGGACGTGAATACCGGCCTGCTTGAACGCGCGCAGCCGTTCGACGAGCGTTTCCCCGGCGTAGTTGAAGTCCTTGTACACGTCCTTCAAACCGGCGGGCGTGACGGCTTCGACACCCACGAGCGCACCCCTGATGTGCGCCCGCCGCATCGCGTCGAGAAATGCCGGATCCTCTGCCGCCTCCATCGTGATCTGGGTGTAGAAGACGGTGTCGGACGGCAGCTTGGCCAGCTTCTCCATCAGCTCGAACCGTTCGGCCCTGAGCGCTTCGAGGTTCTCACGCTGACGCGGGTCGGCGCGCCGTGAAGCCATCTTGATGTCGGTCAGCGTCACCGGGTAGAAGTTGTCGTCGGCAAGCGCGATGAAGCGAAACCCACGGCGGCGGAGCTCGACGATCTCCGAGACTACCGCGTCCGATGCTCGCTGTCTCGGCTTCTGCCCGTCAGTCCTCCACACCGAGCAGAACGAGCAATGTTTCGGACAACCGCGGACTGTCTGGACTGACGCCCACATGTAGCGGGACGGCGGCAGAAGGTCCCATCGCGCAGGCAGAAAGGCGGTTGCGTCGACGCGCCCGCCCTCGTAGATGCGCTGTGGCGCACCGGCGACGCAATCAGCCACCGCCTGTCCCCACGCCACGTCGCCGTCGCCCTTGACGACGGCGTGCGCGCCGCCGAGCATGTGCGGTTCATCGGGATAGAGGGTCGCGTGAATCCCGCCGAACACGACCCAGGCTCCTTTTTCGCGCGCGATGCGCCCGACCTCGTATCCCCGAAGGGCATTCCCGGTGTGGATGCCGATGCCCACCACGTCGCCGGGCTGCACGGTTGCTGGATCCAGCAACTCCAGGGTCTCGTCGGTAATGAGCGGGTCGCCATACTCGGAGGGCGTCGCCGCCGCAAGGACATACAGCCACCGCGGCGTGATGACGCCGACACCAAAAGCAAGGTGGCTGGGATTAATCAGGTGCACGTGCAAGCAAACGCCTCCTGTGACGACGGCCGGGGCAGCCGCTCGGTGGTTCCAACTTGCATGGACCCGGAATTTGATAGTAAGCCCGCGGGGCTCCATCCGCGGACTCAAGGGACGCCCTATTATGCGGCAACTTGCCCTCGCCGTTCATTTTCGGAGAGGATTTTGGCTGGAGTGCTGATGCCGCACACTGATAGTCTCACGCTGGACGTCCTGGGACTGGGTGAAAGCTCGGTCGACCACGTCAACCTGCTTCCCGCCGCCCCGCTTGCGCGCGGCACGGCCTCCAAGCTCCGGATTTCGTCGGCGTTCGACGCCGCGGGAGGCCAGATTGCCAGCATGCTTGCCGCCTGCAGCAGCCTTGGTCTTCGTGCCGGATACCTCGGGCCGCTCGGAAACGACGAGAACGGCCGGCTCATCCGCACCGAACTCGAGGGTCGCGGCGTCGATCTCTCCCACGTCATCGTCCGCGACGCACCGGCGCGATTTGCCATCATCCTGGTGGACGAATCCACTGGTGAGCGCACGGTCCTGTGGCATCGAGATCCCGGCCTTGATATTCCCGAGAACGACATCGCACCAGACCTGCTGACCGCCCGAGTCGTGCACCTCGACGACGTCGACGAGCGGGCGGCCATCCAAACAGCGCAAATGGCGACGGCGCGCGGGATCACCGTAACCAGCGACCTTGATCGCGTGACCGACCATACGGCTGAGCTCGTCGCCAGCGTCTCGATTCCGATCTTTGCCGAGCACGTCCCTCCGACGCTGACCGGCGAACGCGACCCGGAGCGCGCGCTGCGCAAGCTCAGGAAGCAACATGCCGGTCTCCTGTGTGTGACGCTCGGCACCGCCGGGTCGATGGCCCTCGATGGCGACCGATTGATACACGTCCCGGCCTTCACCGTGCACGCGGTTGACACGACCGGGGCGGGGGACGTGTTCCGCGCCGGGTTTGTCTACGGCTTTCTGGCGGGTTGGCCGACACTCGACATACTGAAGTTCGCGAATGCGGCGGCCGCGGTGAGCTGCACGCGTCTTGGCGCGATGAGCTCCGCTCCAGCGCTGTCCGAGGTCGAGCAGATGCTCGCCGGAGCCTTCGTGGCCTCCTAGATCAGATTCTACAAGGTTCTACTGGGTTCTACAGGGTTCTACTGGGTTCGTTCTCAGGTTCGGCGAGGTTCGATGGGTGTTGACGGAGTGAATCGCCGCAAATTTTTTCTGGCAACCGGCGCAGCGCTGGTGAGCGCCACTACGAGACGCCGCATCGGTCAGGCGCCGGCGATTGTGACGTCCGAGGGCGCCCGACCGTCGAACGCCTTCGGGGCGACGGCCGGCGACGTCGATAGCAGTCGAGCGATCGTCTGGAGCCGCACGGATCGGCCGGCCCGATTGGTCGTCGACTACTCAACCACCGAATCGTTCAAAGACATCAGGCGAGTCGTAGGACCGGCGGCGCTCGAAGCCACTGATTACACGGCGCGCGTCGACCTGTCGAATCTGCCCGAGGGTCAGCGCATCTTTTATCGCGTCCGCTTTCAGAGCTTGTCGGATTTGCGCGTGTGGAGCGAGCCCATCACAGGGACCTTCACGACGCCCATCATCGGTGCGCGGCCGCCGCGTGATGTGACGATCGCGTGGACGGCCGACACTGTGGGTCAGGGCTGGGGGATCAATCCGGAAATGGGCGGGATGCGTCTGTATGACGCGATGCGCAAGGTCGAAGCCGACGTCTTCATCCACGCCGGCGACACGATCTATGCGGATGGCCCGCTGGCATCAGAGGTAAAGCTGGACGATGGACGGGTGTGGCGCAATCTGGTGACGCCTGAAAAGAGCAAGGTCGCGGAGAGCCTCGGCGAGTTCCGCGGCAATCATCGTTACAACCTGCTCGATGAGAACGTACGACGGTTCAACGCGTCGGTTTCACAATTCGTCATCTGGGACGACCATGAGGTCTTGAACAACTGGTATCCAACCGAAATCCTCGGCGCCGACATGCCGCACTCGGAACACAGCGTCGCTCTTCTTGCGGCGCGCGCCAAGCGCGCGTTTCAGGAATACACGCCGATGCGGTTCGAACCGACGGATCCGGAACGAATCTATCGCGCGTCCCGATTCGGCCCGCTGGTGGAGATTTTCGGGTTCGACATGCGCAGCTATCGCGGCCCGAATTCCGCGAATCGACAGACCACCCTCTCCGATGAGTCAGCGATTCTGGGATCGACGCAGGTCGACTGGCTCAAGCAACGGCTCCTGTCATCGCCGGCGACCTGGAAAATCGTGGCGAGCGACATGCCGCTGAGCCTGACGGTCGTCGATGGACCGTTGTTCGAGGCGGTTGCCAACGGCGACCACGGGCCGCCGCTCGGACGTGAGCTCGAGATTGCGGGTCTGCTCCGCTTTCTCCGCGATCGTCGAATTCGCAACGTCGTCTTCGTGACCGGTGACGTCCACTACTGCGCCGCGCACTACTACAATCCTGCGCGCGCGGCGTTCACGGAGTTTCATCCGTTCTGGGAATTCGTCGCCGGCCCCGCTCACGCCGGAACGTTCGGCCCAGCCGAACTCGATCGCACGTTCGGGCCCGAGTTGAAGTTCATCGGCATCCCGCCCGGAATGAAACAGAACCGTCCGCCAAGCGATGGGCTGCAGTTCTTCGGCACGCTGACGGCGTCAGCCAAGACCCGCGCACTGACGGTGACGCTGCGTGATCTCGAAGGGCAGATTCTGTACAAAGTGGAGCTGCCGCCGGAGAAGTGATCAATCCCATCAGCCTGCCGTGAATAGACGACAGCCACTGTCGAACTGCACGGGCTGACGGCAACGCGGCAAGATCCGAAGATCCGAAGATCCGAAGGCAACAAGCAGTAATTGGTGGAATGCGCTCACCGCCCAATGCGATCCCGAGAACTACCGAAAAGCCAGGAGACACTTAGACGGCCGGCGCCCCTGCGCCGGCCGGACAGCATACGCGCATCCGAACCAGCAGCTTCGGATCTTCGGATCTTCGACGTGAGCCGTCGGCGCGTGCGGCGTGACGGCGAACACCGTTGACGGGATCGGCGCGCTTAGCCTGTATAGCTGCCGGCGGGCGTGCGAAGCGTGGGAAGCACAGCTTCGATACGCCCACGCGAGGGCTCCAACCACGGCGGCAGCACGAGCGTCTCGCCGAGATGCGCGGGATCTTCGTCAGCGGCGAAGCCAGGCCCGTCGGTGGCGAGTTCAAACAGCACGCCGCCGGGCTCGCGAAAGTACACCGACTTGAACCAGAAGCGATCGATCACCGGGGTCACACCCGTTCCTGTCTTTTCGATCTGGTCACTGACCGCCAGCTGGTACTTCTCGTCGTCCACACGCCACGCGAGATGATGAACCGCGCCGACGCCCCACGCGCCGCGCGCCACGTCGCGGGTCTCGCGGATGTCGACGGCGCCCCACGCGTCCTTGAATCCGTAACGCGTCCAGCCGTTTTCACTCCCGAGCCGCTCGAATCCCAGGACCGTCGTCAGGAACTCGGCGGTCGTCGCTTCGCTTCGCTCCCAGAGTCGGCCGCTGTGCAACCCGCGAATCTGATGCACCGCATCGACGGGGCTCTCTTCCCACGGCGTAAACGGACGCCCGGCATCCGTCTGCTCGACAAGCGCCAGTCGCAGGCCATGGGGATCCGCCAGCGACAGGACGCGCTGACCAAAGCGTGACTCCTCACCCTCGATACGCGCGCCGTACTTTTGGAGGCGTCCTCCCCAATACGAGAGGCTGTCCGCAGGCACTTCGAGACCGACTTCGACCGCCAGGCCATGACCCTGGCGGGGCGGCGCCAGGTGGGACCACGGAAAGAACGTAAGATCGGTTCCGGGACGCCCTTCAGCGTCGGCATAGAAAAGGTGATACGTGCCGGGATCGTCCTGGTTGACGCTCTTCTTCACGAGCCGCATGCCGAGCACACCGGCATAAAAATCCAGGTTCTCCTGCGCGGGGCCGGCAATCGCGGTGATGTGATGGAGCCCGTTTACTCGTTTCATGGCCATTCACTTTCATCACCGAGGGGCTTCGTCCCTCGGACTTCCCCACACGCTCTCGCGCGTGCACCTTCACCTACCGTGCGCGGCTTTCAACGACCCGCTTGGACGGTAAAAAGGTGCGCGCGTCCGGGTGCCAGCCGTACCCACAGGCCGCGGGCGCTCAATGCCTCGCGCGACCAGCGATACGTGTCGCCAGTCAGTCGATCGGTGAAATCGAACGACTGACCGGGTGGGAGGTCGCCGGCGACGTCAACGTGCGCCTGTGACGCAACCGTACCGAGGTTCGCCACGATGACGGCAAGCGAACTCTCCGACCGCCAGCGATGTGCGAGTACGTTGATCCACGTGTCGTCACCGCCGGCCGACACATTCAGTATGCGCCAGGCGCCGTCGTGAAGTACGGGATCCCTGGCGAATTCGAGAACGCGCTCGTGCAGCGTCTGAATCTCCGGGTCACCGACTTCATCCGGCCATCGGCCGAGCTGCACCGGCGCTCGGAACCGCCGGCCGTCCTGCTGCCCGTCAAAAAAGAATCGCATGCCGGGAATCGTGGCCATGATACACAGGGCGGCCGGTAGCTGCGCTCCCAGTGAGGCAGCGCTGCGCGGCTCGTCGTGATTCTCCACGAACCGGCAAAGCCGGCGCGAATCAGGTTCACTCACCGCCAGCAGATCGCGCATCCGCCGTACGCGATCGGGATCGTGAAGCGCATCGAGGAATCGCTTGTCGTAGGCGAAATGAAACCCTTCCCCGAGGATTCGCCCTTCCAGATTCCAGTAGACCTCCGCGAGATAGATCGCCGCCGGCAGCATTTGCGTCGTTTCGAGCCAGAATTCGGTCGACGGCACATCCCATCGATCGCGCAGAATGCGGCGCCACGTACGGTCGAACACGTCGTTGAAGACCAGCATCGCCATATCGCAGCGCACGCCGTCGCAGTGCGACACAATCGTCCGCAATGTCATGCGCATGGCGTGCCGCGTGTCAGGGTTGAAGTAGTTCAGCTGCGCGACGTCGGTCCACGGCGGAAAATACGGATCCCGCCCGCATGCGATGTAGGCCGTCCGGCCGCGAACCGTCATCGGCCGAAAGTCGCTCGGCGCGCGCTGGTAGTCGTCCTCGGAGCCAAGCACGTATCGGTCGACTGATTCTTCAATCCACGCATGATCGAAAGCGGTGTGATTCGGCACGAAGTCGAGCATGAGCGAGATGCCGCGACGCTGAAGCTCCCGGCGCGCCGTATCGAGACCACGCCACCCTCCCATCCGGTCGTCAGGCTCATACGCGCGAATGCAGTATGGCGATCCGACGACATCCGCGTGCGTCCAGTCAGGCAGCACACGCGCGTATTCGCCAATCAGGCCCGGGTCGGTGCGGGCTATCTCGCGGCCGCTTGGACTGCGGCGCCACACGCCCATCAGGAACACGCAATCGAACCCTTGCTGGGCGATGCGATCCCACCGAGCCGGCGGCACGTCGGCCAGCGTGACATGCCGTCCTTCTTCGCGCGATAGCCGTTCCAGCCACGGCCACGCGCTGATCTCGAACAGGAGGGGATGGTGACGCATGCAATTGCTGATTGTTGAATGTTGATTGCTGATTGGCGGGCCCGAAGGCCCGCCCTACAATGACGAATTACGTATCAATCAGCAATCAGCAATCAACAATCACCAATCCCTATGCCTCGATTCAAGCTGCTGATCGAATATGCCGGGACCCGCTATCGTGGGTGGCAGATCCAGAAGAACGCGCGGACGGTCCAGGGAGAAATCGATCGCGCGATTCGGGAAGTGTCGAAGCGCCGGGAGTTCGAGCTATACGGATCGGGACGAACGGATGCCGGCGTGCACGCGCTCGCGCAAGTCGCGCATCTCGAGTTGTATACAGACCTGGCGCCGGAGTCGCTGCGACGGAAACTGAATGACGAGCTGCCCTCCGACATCCATATCCGCGCGATTGAGACGGCGCCGCACCGGTTTCATGCCCGCCACGACGCAGTTGCGCGCTGTTACTTGTACCAGATTTCGAGGCGGCGAACGGCCTTCGGCAAGAATCTGGTGTGGTGGATTCGCGAGCCGCTCGACGTCCGCGCAATGCGCACGGCCGCCGCGGCCTTCGTCGGAATGAAGGACTTTCGCGCGTTCACCGACGATGAACCGGGTGAGAAATCAACACGAGTGCTCGTGGACGCGATCGAGATCGTCGAGTCAGGCGCGCTGCTTCTGATCCGCATTCAGGGTTCGCACTTCCTGTGGAAGATGGTGCGGCGGATGGTCGGCGTGCTCGCAGCCGTCGGTCGTGGAGAACTGAAGCCGGCCGACGCGGCGCGGCTGCTTCACGACGAAAGGAGCGCCGTCACCCCGGCGGCTCTTGCCGCACCCGCGGCGGGTCTCTTCCTGGAGGCGGTGCTTTATAAGGGTGACGCTGGGCCTGGACTGATCAGGCCGGTGCTCGACATTGAGGCGTAGGAGCGGGCGAAGACAACGAAGTTCACAACTCCGTTTCCTCGAGTGCCTTCGTCACGCTATCGCACGACTCTGAGATTCGTCGGCGGGTTGGGCGGAGTTGACCGCCATCCCAGCTGGACCACTTCGAAATCATCAGCCGTCAGCAGGTTGAATGCGGGATTGAGGACGCTGTTGTTCCATCGCGCATCCATCGTTCCGCTGATGTACATGTCGGTTCCGTTGTCGGCGACGATGAGGCCGTAGCGTTTCATCGCACGGTAGATCCGTTGCACTTCAGGAGTAAACGACGAGATGTTCTTCGAGGCCTTCAGCCTCAGCCGCGCCCCCATTGGCGGCGCCGAGCCGTTGGAGCCGGCCGCGTGCGACGCTGGCCACACGTAGCCATTGCTGTCGCGCACGGTCACGCGGAACGCGTGGGTAATCTCACCGGTTCCAAACGTTTCGTCGTAGCGGATCAGGCCAGGGAAGATCGCCAGGCCTGCGGCGTCTGCAGACGTCCACCCCTCGGGCCGGCGATCATTTCGACTGAGATCGAAGAACGCTCCAGATCCGGCTTCCCATCGTCCGGCCGTCGTGTTCCACCTCGTCGCAAAGGTCTCGTAGAGGAACCAGCGATCGCGATCGATCATCAGCATGTGGCGATCGCCGGAAGTTCCGCCGCCAGGCAGATCCCCTTCGATGTAGTGAGCCTGAGTACGCGCTTCGTCGGGAATCGGATAGCCCGGAAGTCCCGGCGCTCCGGCGTCGCTCTCACTGCCGTAGGCAACGAACGTGAGCGGGACTCGAGGCTGAGCGCTATCGACCACAACGTACGGAAAGCCATATGGCGGCGGACCGAAGTCTGGATGCAAGTGACGGACGGCCGTGGTGTTCGACGCCGAGCGACCGCTGATGAAATCAATCAGCGCCGGCGAGCGTGAATCCACGGGGGCCATGCTCACATCCACGTTCCACCAGTTGCTGACAGGAAAAACTTGACGGCCGACGAGCGGCTCGGTCAGCACCGGCGCGGCCGCGTGGACCACGGCGACAGTGCAGATGATGGCGACGGCGGAGAGCGGCGTACGCACGGACACGCCTCCTGACAATCACACGCCGTGCCGCCGATGGTGCCGCCGCTAATGCCTGTCGATTGTGAGCGTTGCCCGAAAGGGGGTGCTTCGGCTGGAGGCGAAACTGCGCGCAAGGATGTAACACTTGCGCGCAGCGTTGTAATGCAACCTTGTAATGAGGTGCTACTTCTTCGGCGCCGGCTTTTTCGCCTTCGGCACCTTGAGATCGGTCAGGTTCTGGATAATCGCCTGCCCGGCCTCGGCCGTCTTGCCGCTCTTGTCGATCGCGGCAATCTTCCCTTGCGGATCGATGTAGAACGTCCAGCGCGCCGCGAGCTGCCGTTCGGGCGGCCGATTCGACGCAATCACGCCGTACGCGTTCGCCACCTTCTTATCCGGATCCGACAAGATCGGAAAGTCGGCTTGTTCCTTCTCGGCGAAGGCCTTATTGTCTTCGGGTTTGTCGACGCTGACCATGAAGTAGGCAACGTCGTAGTCGCGAATGGCTTCCCCGCTCGCACGGAGCGAATTGCATTCGGCCGTTCAGCCCCCGGTGAAGGCTTTGGGGAACCACGCCAGCACAACGGTCTTGCCCGTGTAATCCGACAGCTTATGAGTCTTGCCATCGGAACCCATGAGCGCGAACGCCGGCGCGGTATCGCCGACCTTGAGCTCGACTGGGTACTCTGGGGGCGGCTGACCCTGTGCCGACAGTGCTGCCGCCATGACCAGCAGGCCATATGCGGAGCAGACGGACATCAGTTTGAACATGCGCACCTCAAATAGATTTAGCGGTTAAGGGTACCATTAAACAGTGGTTTTCCGAAATGAATCGGGGGATTCCCCTCGGCGCGGTGGATCGCTACCAGTGAGCGCTTTTCTGCTGCTCTTCTGGACCCTCCTCACCCCGGCTTTGGCGCAACAGCGTACGGTGGCTCAGCTCGCCCGGACGGGCTGGGATGCCCTGAACGCGGGCCGCATTCAGGAAGCTGCCGTCGCCTTCGACGAAGCGCTCCGCTCCGGGCCACAACAGGCCACGACGCTACTCGGCGCCGGCCTCGCCGCCCGATTGCAGGGACGAAACGACGACGCGCGGCGGCTGCTGGTCGATGCGCTGAAGCTGGAGCCGGCGCTGACACCGGCGTCGCTGCTGCTCGGGAGCACGTTGTATCAGGCTGGCGATCTCGACGGCGCCATCGAAACCTATCAACGCGCGCTCGCGCTCGATCCGAAGAACCCGCAGCTCGCGCGTCAGCTCGAAGTGTGGCGGAAGGAAGCCGACCTTCACAGCGGCTTCCGTCAGACGCTCGGCGACCACTTTACGGTGATGTTCGAAGGGCCTGCGGAAGCGGAGCTGGCCGACCGCGCCGTCACGTCTCTCGAGGCTGCGTATTGGAGAATCGGGACGGCCCTCTCCACATATCCCGCTGGCGTCATCACGGTGATCCTCTACACCCGCGATCAATTCCGCGACATCACTCGATCGCCCGCCTGGGCGGGAGGTTCGTTCGACGGGCGCATTCGCGTGCCGGTGCAGGGTGCGCTCCAGAACAGCGCGGAGTTCGAACGCGTCCTCGCGCACGAATTCACCCACGCGCTGATCCAAAGCCTGGCTGCCCGCGGCGTCCCGACGTGGCTCCACGAGGGGCTGGCCGACTGCTTCGATGGTAGCGACTACCGGCGGAAGGCGCAGCAGGTGCAGACCGCCGAAGCCCGGCTGCCGCTGGCCCGCCTCGAGGATTCATTCGAGAACCTGACGGCGAAGGAGGCAGCGCTTGCCTACGCACAGAGCGCCGTCGCGGCGCACACGCTTCTCGACGACGCCGGCGCCCCGGCGATCGTGAGCCTGCTGACCGACGTCGGCCGCGGCGTACCCTTCGCGACCGCCTTCGAACGCCACATGCCGATGTCGTACGCCGACTTCCAGAAGAAGCTGCAGGAGTAGTGCCCCGAGTCGAGTATCATCTTCGGCATTCCTCTACACATCAACGACACGGAGACGCGCTGATATGGGGCTCAATCCAATCCTGGCGCTTCAGGCAGCGCTCGGCGCGCTGACGGCGGTGTTCGTCGCCGGCTGGAGCGCGGCCGTTGTTGCGGTGCGCCGGAGCCCTCCCGCGGCGCCTTCTCCCGCGACCGACGCGCGCTTCCCGACGCTCACTGAAATCGGGATCGGTGCCCTCACCAATTTTTTCGACACCCTCGGCATCGGGTCCTTTGCCACAACCACGGCGCTGTTCCGCTTTCTGCGACTGGTTCCCGATCGGATCATTCCAGGAACATTGAACTCCGGCCACACCTTGCCGACCGTCGTCCAGGCCTTCATCTACACAACGATGGTGAAGGTGGATGTATTGACCCTCTTTGCCTTCATCATCGCCGCCGTGCTTGGCGCGTGGCTTGGGGCCGGCATCGTCGCCTCGTGGCCCAAACGTCGCGTGCAGATTGGCATGGGCGCAGCTCTTCTTGGCGCCGCCGCGCTGATGCTGATGACGCAGCTGAATCTCTTCCCGGGTGGCGGCGATGCGCTCGGTGTGCGCGGGATGAGACTGGTGATTGGCGTGTCGGTGAACTTTCTGCTCGGCGCGCTGATGTCGCTCGGCATCGGCCTCTACGCGCCGTGCATGATTCTGGTGAGCCTCCTCGGAATGAATCCGACCGCGGCGTTCCCGATCATGATGGGCTCGTGCGCGTTTCTCATGCCGGTCGGCAGCCTGCGGTTCATTCGCGAACGCTGCTACAGCCTGCATGCGGCTCTCGGCCTGGCGATTGGCGGCATTCCCGGCGTGCTCCTGGCTGCGTACATCGTCACCTCCCTGCCGATTTATGCGGTCCGATGGCTGGTGATCGTGGTGGTCATCTATACCGCGTTGACGATGCTGCGCTCGGCGCTGACCGAGCCAGACGAACGCCGCTGATCCGGGCCACGGAAGAACACGAGCCACGGGAAAACACGGAAGAACACGGAAGAACACGGAACAACACGGAAGGGAAGAACCAGGCATCACCAAGAACCTCGTCTCGATCGTTGTCCCTGTCTTCAACGAGGCGGCCACCGTTGCTGCCGTGATCGAAAGGCTGCTGAGGATCGAGCTCCCGGTGGCGCGCGAGATCATCGTGGTCAACGATGGGTCCAGGGACGGAACGCGCGCGGCGGGGGAGGAGATGCCGCCAGATGCGGCCGTGCAGGTCGTGCATTCGGATCGCAATCGGGGAAAGGGCCATGCCATGCCGTCCGGCAGGGGTTCGCGCGAGCTCGAGGGACGGTGATTGCAATACAGGATGCTGATCTCGAACTGGATCCCGCGCAACTGCCTGATCTCGTCGGTCCGGTGCTGCGCGGCGAGGCCGAGGTCGTGTATGGATCGCGCTTTCGTGGCCCCACGTCCGCGCCGTTCATGACTGTCGCCGGAAATAAGATGCTGACGCCACTCACCAATGCGCTCTTCGCATCGTCGCTCACCGACATGGAGACCTGCTACAAGGTGATGCGGGGGGATATCGCCCGATCGCTGACCTTGTCCGCCGATCGTTTCGACATCGAGCCGGAGATCACCGCTCGCCTCCTTCGCGGCGGCCATCGGATCATGGAACGGCCGGTGAGCTTCGCGGCACGGTCTCGGTCAGCGGGCAAGAAGATGCGGTGGCGCGACGGATGGATGGCTCTGCGGGTTCTCGTCGTCGAACGGCTGCGCAACGGATGAGCGAGACACCGCCACGCGCCGGCGCGTTCGTCACCTTGGCGGTCAGCGGCGTCCTCGGCTACTACGTCGGGGCGCGCGGGTTCCCGGAGTGGCAGGTGCCGGTGGAAACCGCTCAAGTGATCGCGGGAATCGTCCGCTATCCACCAGGGAATCCGTTCTTCATCTATCACCTGAAACTCTGGACGCTCCTTCATCAAGTCTGTGCCGCACTGCTGGCGGTCGGCGTGTCCGAGATTCGGTTGTCGACCATCCTGAGCGGCGTCACGGGAATGATCTCGTTTCAGGCGCTGGCGATGACGACGTATGCGTTCAGCCGCAGCGCCTGGCTCTCGATCGCCGCGGCGTTGGTGATCTTCATGGGTCGCGCGGCAGAGTTCGGAGTTCGATATCCGATCTTTCTCCTTGGAACCTCGCACACGTACGGCAGCGTCGGTCTCTCCTGGCTGGTTCTCACCGCGGCGATCATCGGGTGCGGGCGGTACGGCCTGGGTCTTTTCCTCCTCGGCATGGCACCCGCTCTTCATCCGTCACTCGGCGTCTGGCTGGCCGTCATCGCCGGCCTGTCGTTCGCGTGTCAACCGCGGACGACGCGTGCATGGGTTCTGCCTCACTGGCGATGGTTCGCGGCGGGTGTGCTGGTCAGCGCCGCGAGTCTGGCGGTGCATCTCTGGACCAGCAGGCACGTGCCACCGATCGACGCGGCGACGGCCTCGCGTTATCTCGCCGCGTTCACTCAGCTCTGGGATGAACATCGGCAGCCGATGGCGTTAGGTCACGCGGGCGTCGTGTTGAACATCGCGGCGATGCTCGTCGGCCTGATCTGGCTGAGCTTTTTCAGATCGGCGCTCCCCGCATCCTCGACGTTCCTCCTGACATTCGTCACGGTAAGCGGAGCGGTCAGCCTCGCAGGCGCGGCGATTTCATACGTGCCCCCGGATCGGCTCCCGAGCGTTCTGATCATGCTGATGCCCACGCGCGTGGTGAACGTGGATGCGATGATGTTCGGGGCACTCGTCGTCGGCGTGGCCGGGGCGTTTCGAGATCGCGTGTGGGCGCGATTCCTCCTGACGGCCGTGGTCGCAGGGCTGTTGCTCAATCACCACGAACTGCTCTCAGCGCACTCCGTGCAGACGACGTGGGTCGCGATCGATCCGAGGCTGCTGACGCTGATCGTCCTGCTGGGAGGCGCGGGGCTCTTGATTGTGGGTGCCGCTTTCGACGCCTGGGGCCGTCGTCAGAGCGCCGCGCCGCACTGGCTGGGAATCATTGCCGATCTGACGACCGTCGCGATCGTGGCAACGGCCGTAATTCCGAGCCTCCTCCACGTACCGCGGCGCACCGACATCGCCACTTTTCGCGATCGGACGAACGACGGACTGTTCGCCACGGCGGCGCGAGCGAAAGGCATGCTGCTCACCGGCGGCGACCTTCATCTCGCGCAGCTGCGAACCCGCCGGCCCGTGCTCATCGACGGCGGCGGCCTCGACGGCCTTCCCTATGCCGTTGCCGGCGCGCCCGAGACGGAGCGAATCCTTCGAGACGCTTACAGCATCGATTTCTTTCACCCTCCGTCAGAGGCGCACGGCACCGGCATGATTCCGAAGGCATTCAACAAAAAAATCTGGGAAGACTACACGCCCGCGCAGTGGCACGATATTCGACGCGCGTACAATGTGACCCAGGTGCTGACCTACAACGACTGGACGCTTCGCCTGCCAATCGTGGCCCAGAGTGGCTCGTACCTTCTGTACGAGATTCCGGAATGATCATCAGCCGAACACCTTTCAGGATTTCGTTCTTCGGCGGCGGCACGGACTATCCGGACTGGTATCGCGAGCACGGCGGCGCGGTGCTGTCGACGACGATCGACAAGTACTGCTACATCAGCGTGCGCGAACTGCCGCCGTTCTTCGAGCACCGATTCCGGCTGGTCTACTCGTTTGTCGAGAACGTGAAGGAGGTGTCCGAGCTGGCGCACCCGGCGGCGCGCGGGGTGCTGCAGCACCTGGGCATTTCAAAGGGGCTCGAAATCCATCACGATGGCGACCTTCCAGCGCGATCCGGCGTCGGCTCGAGCTCGGCGTTCACCGTAGGGCTGATCAGCGCGGTGCGCGCGCTCGAAGGGCGCTACATCTCCAAGGACGAACTGGCGCAGGAGGCGATTCACGTCGAACACAGCGTCATCCGCGAGCCGGTCGGCGCGCAGGATCAGATTTCCGCGGCGTTCGGCGGCTTCAACCACATCACCTTTCGGCAGGACGGCACGTATCAAGTCGCCCCGCTGATCATCCAGCGCGATCGACTCGAATCCCTGCAGGGGCACCTGATGCTTCTTTTCACCGGGTTGTCCCGCACTGCCGCCGAAATCGCCAAGACGCAGATCGCCAACCTGGATCAGCGGAGGGGAGAGTTGCAGGCGCTCACCCAACTGGTCGGACGGGCAATCGAGATCCTGCGCTCGACATCCGACCTGGACGAACTTGGCCGTTTGCTGGACGAAGGATGGACGCTCAAGCGGCGCCTTTCCGATCGCGTATCCACTCCCGCTATCGACGCGTTCTACGACGCTGCCCGGCGGGCGGGGGCAGTTGGCGGAAAGCTGCTGGGCGCGGGTGGCGGCGGATTCCTGCTGCTTTTCGTTCGTCCCGAAGATCGTGCGAAAGTCCGTGCCGCGCTGCCGAAGCTGATCGAGGTGCCGTTCCGGTTCGAGACGTCAGGCAGCCGAATCGTGCTGTATCAGCCGGATGGATGGTAATCGCGGCTCGCGGCTCGCGGCTCGCGGCTCGCGGTAAGAATGTAGGCGGAACTAAAGAGCCATGATTCGATATAGATACACCGGCGAGGGCGCCACCGGGTTCGAGCGATTCCATGCGTCACACACGCCGGACTTCCTTCGCAGCCTGTACTTCTCGATGCTGAGAATTCGGAGAATCGAGGAGGAAATCGAGCGGCGTTACCACCAGGATCAGATGAAGACGCCGATTCATCTCGTCATTGGCCAGGAAGCGACATCGGTTGGCGCATGCGCGGCGCTGTTGGAAACCGACCTGCTCTATTCAAGTCACCGGACACATGGGAACTACCTGGCCAAGGGTAGCGATCTGAAGGCGATGCTCGCCGAGATGCATTGCCGCATCACGGGCTGCGTCGGGTCGCGCGGCGGATCCATGCACCTCATCGACAAGCGCGTCGGCATGGCCGGGACGTCAGCCATCGTCGGCGGGGCGTTACCGATCGCGGTCGGCGCGGCGCTCGCGGCGCAGATGAAGGGTGAGGACCGCGTGACGATGGTGTTTCTCGGCGATGCCACGACCGAAGAAGGGGTGACTTCCGAGAGCTTGAACTTCGCGGCGCTCAAGAGAGTACCTGTGGTGTTCTTCTGCGAGAACAACTTTTACTCGGTGCAATCGCCGCTGTCGACGAGGCAGCCGGCGCGTGATCTTCACACGTGGGCGGCGACCTATCAAATGCCGTCGGTGGCGGTGGACGGCGTCAACGTCCTGGCCGTCCACGATGCCGCGGCACAAGCGGTCGCGCGCGCACGATCGGGTGGCGGCCCGACCTTCATCGAAGCTCCGGTCTACCGCCTGCGCGCGCACGGCGGCTCCGGCGACGACACGCACACCGGCTATCGTCACATCGAAGAGCGCGAGCACTGGGAAGCATTCGATCCTGTATCGCTGTTCGAGCATTTCCTGCGATCGAAGGCTCTGGTGAGCGATCAGACGACAGGCGACATGGAACGGCAGATCGCGAACGAGATCGCGGATGCCTTCGACTTCGCCTTGAGCAGCCCCAACCCGACGAAGGAAGATCTCACGCGACATGTGTATGCGGAGTGAACTCAAGTCAGCGGCTCTACGATCCTGGATCGCGGACCCCGAATCCCGGATACCGGACCCCGGATCCCGGTTAGCGAAGGACCTGTAGATGCCCTGGGATGAAGGACTCGTCAACTCACTCGTCTACGACGCCCCCGACCCTTCGGAAGGCCGCGTTTTGAGCTACGTCAAAGCGATCAACGAAGCCCTGACGATAGCGCTGACGCATGACCCGGCCGTGTTCGTGATGGGCCAGGGCGTCGATGATCCCTCGGCCATGTTCGGCACGACGCGCGGACTGCAAAGCCAATTCGGCGTCACCCGAGTCTTCGACACCCCACTATCCGAAGAGGGGATGATGGGCGTCTCGGTCGGCGCCGCCATGAACGGCATGCGGCCGGTGTTCATGCACAATCGGCCTGACTTCGTGCTGCTGGCGTTCAACCAGCTCGTCACGCACGCCGCAAAAATTCATTTCATGGACAACGGCCAGACGAACGTGCCGATGGTGGTGTGGGCCGCGATCGGGCGCGGATGGGGATCGGGCGCGCAGCATTCGCAGGCGATCCAGGGCCTGCTCCTCGGCGTGCCCGGCCTGAAGATCGTCATGCCCAGCACGCCGTATGACGCGAAGGGGCTACTCCTCTCCGCGATTCTCGACAACAATCCCGTCTGCGTGTTCGAGCATCGATGGCTGATGAAGAAAGATGGAATCGTGCCAGACGGTTTCTATCGTGTTCCCCTCGGCAAGGGCACATATCGTCGTCGCGGCAGTGACGTGACGATTGTTGGCGCGTCGCATGCGATCGAGCTCGGACTTCAGGCGGCAGTGCAGCTGGAGGCGGAGGGCGTCAGCGCGGAGGTGATCGACCTGCGGACCATCAAGCCGATGGACGAGCACATCATTCTGGAGTCGCTCGAAAAAACCGGACGCATTGTCGTGGTCGACACCGCCTGGATGAAAGGCGGCGTCTGCGCCGAGGTCGGCTGCCTGGCCGCGGAAAAGGGGTTTCACTATCTCAGGGCACCGGTCGCACGCGTCGGCCTTCCCGACATTCCGACGCCTGCCGGGTACACGCTGGAACAGTACTTCTACCCCGACGCCGCGCGAATCGCGGCGGCCGCACGGAGTCTTCTTCGCTGATGTTCTACGACCTCGCAAGCACGACCTGGGGCGACGAGGAGCTCGAGGCTATTCGACGCGTCTGTCGATCCGATCGATACACCATGGGCGAAGAGGTGAAGCGCTTCGAAGAAGCGTTCGCCGAGAAGTTCGGCATGGCGCACGCCGTCATGGTCAATTCCGGATCGTCGGCCAACCTCGTCGGTGTCGCCGCCTTGTGCTACAAGCGCGAACGTCCGCTGCAGCGCGGCGACGAAGTCATCGTTCCCGCCATTTCCTGGGCCACCACCTACCATCCTCTGCAGCAGTACGGACTGCGTCTGCGATTTGTGGACATCGATCTGCGGACGTTGAACCTGGACGCCACTCAACTCGAAGCAGCGCTGACCCCACGGACGCGGATGGTCGTCGCCGTCAGCATTCTCGGCAACCCGGCGCCGCTCGACGCCGTCCGAGCGTTCTGCGACGCCCACGGGCTGTATTTCTTCGAGGACAACTGCGAGTCGATGGGCGCAAGCCTGCACGGAAAACCCTGCGGCACGTTCGGGGACGTCAACACGTTCAGCACGTTCTATTCGCACCATATCTCGACGATGGAGGGAGGATTGCTGCTGACGAACGATACCGAGATCGCGCACCTGTCGCGCGCGATTCGGAATCATGGCTGGGCTCGCGACCTGCCTGCGGACTCACCGATCAACACCGGTCAGCACGACGATCCGTTCTTCGAGGCTTACCGCTTCATGCTGCCGGGCTATAACGTGCGACCGCTCGAAGTCTGCGGCGCCGTCGGTCGCGAGCAGCTCAAGAAGCTCGATCGCATGGTCGAGACACGGCGCCGGAACGCCGCCGTATTCGCCAATCTGTTCGAACACGACGACCGATTCCTGATCCAGCACGAGAACGGACGCAGTTCCTGGTTCAGTTTCACGCTCGTGCTGAATCCCCAACTGAATCTGGATCGCGCGCGGATCATGGATGCGCTGCGCACGGCAGACATCGGGTTCCGGATGATTACCGGCGGATGCTTCCTCCGGCACGAGGCGATCAAGTATTTCGACTACGAGACCGTCGGCGAGATTGTCAATGCGAACATCGCGCACGATCGAGGCTTCTTCGTCGGCAATCATCCGCGGGACTTGAGCGCGGAGATCCACCGTTTGCGCGAGGTGCTGGACGTCGCGGCCGGACCCTGACGACCTGGGGTTCACGGAACGGGAATGCTACACTGAGAGCTTTTCACAATGAGAAAAGTCCTCGTCACCGGCGCGGCCGGATATATCGGGTCCACGCTGGTCCCGGCGCTGCTCGACGCCGGCTACGCCGTCACCGCGCTCGACAATTTCATGTACGGCCAGGACAGCCTGGCTTCGGTCTGCTACCATCCGGCGTTTTCGCTCGTTCGCGGCGATGTGCGTTCGGCCGAGGTGATGCGCCCACTGGTCACCGGTGCCGACATCATCATTCCGCTGGCGGCGCTCGTCGGGGCGCCGCTCTGCGATCGCGATCCGATTGCCGCCACGACGACCAACAAGGACGCCATCGTCAACATGCTTCCGTGGCTCGGCCGCGAACAACTGGTGCTGCTTCCGATCACGAACAGCGGGTACGGGATCGGAGAGCCGGGCAAGTACTGCACCGAGGACACGCCAATCCGGCCGATTTCCCTGTACGGACGCGACAAGGTGGCGGTGGAGCAGATCCTGCTGGAACGTCACCCGAACGCGATCAGCTTCCGGCTCGCAACCGTGTTCGGCATCTCGCCGCGGATGCGACTCGATCTGCTGGTCAACGATTTCACCTACCGGGCCTACACGGATCGGTTCATCGTGTTGTTCGAGAGCCACTTCAAGCGGAACTACCTTCACGTGCGCGATGTCGCGCGGGCGTTCCTGCACGGGATCGAGCACGCCGGCACGATGAGGGGAGGCCCGTACAACGTCGGCCTCTCGGACGCCAACCTTTCAAAGCGGGAACTCTGCGAACGGATTCAGGAACAGCTGCCGTCGTTCGTGTTCATCGAGTCTGCCGTTGGCAGCGATCCCGACAAGCGCGACTACATCGTGTCGAACGAAAAAATCGAGCGGACCGGCTATCGTCCCACCTACTCCCTGAACGACGGAATCCGGGAGCTGATCAAAGGGTTCGCGATGATCCGGAATAGCCGCTATTCGAACGTCTAGGCCACATGTTCAATAATCATCGGCAGCCACTTGCCAAGAGAACACAGGAGAAAGGAGAAAAGAGAAAGGAGAATTCTTTTCGCGCTGAACCAAACCAGAACTCCCTTCTCCCTTCTTCTTTCTCCTGTGTTCTCTTAAGGCAAGGGTCCAGCGTGATGGTGAACGCCGGTGATTAATGACCGCGTTCCGGAGCGTCCGCTCGTTTCGGTCGTGTTCTCCTTCCGGAATGAACGGCAGAATATCCCGACGCTGATTGCCAGGCTCGATGCCATGTTCTCGCGCGCCGGCGTCGACTACGAGCTCCTGTTCGTCAACGATTCGTCAAACGACGGGTCGCTCGAGACGCTGGTCGAGGCGCGTTCGACGAATCCGCGCGTCAAGATCGTGAACATGTCACGCCGATTCGGCGTCTCGGAGTGTGCACGCGCCGGCATGTCGCTGTCGAGCGGCGACGCGACCATCATCATGGACGCCGACCTCCAGGATCCGCCGGAGGTCATCCCCCAGCTGATCGAGAAATGGCGCCAGGGAGCGGACGTGGTGCACACCGTGCGCACGCATCGCCGCGGCGAGAGTGCGGCGAAGATGATGCTGACCCGTATCGCGTACCGGATCATCCACATCGGCTCGTCAATCGAGTTGCCGGTTGACGCCGGCGACTTCAAGCTGTTGTCGCGCGCGGCGCTCGATCATTTACTCGCGCTCGGCGAATCCGATCCTTACCTCCGGGGACTGGTCGTGTGGATCGGCTTCCAGCAGGCATTCGTCCCCTACGAACGGGAAGCGAGACATGCCGGCAAGACTCACTTCCCGTTTTTCAGTCGGAATCCCTGGAAAACGTTCGCGATCGGACTGACGTCGTTTTCCTTCATGCCGATCTTCGTCGTCATCGGCGCCGCAGTGATGGCCGCGGTGGCGACGGGCCTCCTCGTCGTGACCACGCTGGTGCTCCTGATCGCGCGCGGCAGTGTGCCGGCGACCTTGACGCTGGTGACGATTGCCGCGGTTTTCTGGGCGACCACGCTGGCAGCGATTGCGGCCGTCGGGATCTACGTCATCCGGATCTACAAGGACGTTCGGAATCGCCCGCAGTTCATCGTCGAGTCGACGATCGGGCTGTCGCAGGCCAGCCAGGACGTGCTGGCGGAACGGGCGCTTCGATGAGTGCGGGCCAACTCGATCTCGTGCTGGTGAACCCAGGCAGCCGCATGCGGCTCTATCAGTCGCTGGGAAAACGCCTGACCGCGGTTGAGAACCCGGTCTGGGCCGGGCTGATCGCAACGTTCATCCGCCGGCGCAGTTTCTCCGTCGAGATCGTCGATGCCGAAGCAGACGATCTGACCCCCGACGAGACCGCGGCGCGTGTCATCGCGCTCAATCCACGCCTGGTGACAGTCGTGGTCTATGGCCATCAGCCGTCGGCGTCGACCCAGAACATGACGGGAGCATCCGCGATCGTGACCGCGATCAAGGCGCTGAGCCCGGAAACACGCGTGCTGATGCTCGGCGGTCACGTGGCTGCGCTTCCCGAACGCACGCTCGGCGAGGAGGTCTGCGATTTCGTCACCAGCGACGAAGGGTTGTACGGCATCAGCGACCTGCTGTCGGCGTTTCGCGAGAGCGAGACGCCGGCGTTGAGCGGCGTTCGCGGCCTCGTGTATCGAAGCGAGGGGCACATCGTGTCGAACACCGCCGCCCCGCTGGTCAAGGACGTCGAGCACGAAATGCCGGGCATCGCCTGGGATCTGCTGCCGATGTCTCGCTACCGCGCGCACAACTGGCACTGTTTCGGCGGCGTCGAGCGCGAGCCCTATGCCGCGATCTACACGACGCTGGGGTGCCCGTATCACTGTTCCTTCTGCTGCATCCAGGCGCCGTTCAAGTCTGGCGAGAGAGCGCTCGGACTACGCGACAGCGTCAACAGCTATCGGTTCTGGCCGGCTTCTCTCGTGATCGAGCAGATCGACCTGCTCGTCCAGCGTTACGGCGTGCGCAACATCAAGTTCGCCGATGAGATGTTCGTTCTCCATCCGCGTCACGTGATCGGGATCTGCGATGCGATTATCGAGCGCGGCTACGACCTGAATATCTGGGCCTACGCGCGCGTCGACACGGTGAAGGACGAGATGCTCGACAAGCTGAAGCGCGCCGGCTTCAACTGGCTGGCGTTCGGCATCGAGGCGGCCAACGAAGGCGTGTTGAGCGACGTCGACAAGCGCTACCGTGTCGACGAGGTCTACGGGACGATCGAGAAAGTGAAGTCCGCGGGCATCTCCATCATCGGCAATTACATCTTCGGCCTCCCGGAAGACACGATCGAGACGATGCAACAGACGCTGGATCTCGCGGTCGATCTCAATTGCGAGTTCGCGAATTTCTACTGCGCGATGGCGTACCCGGGCTCGCCCCTCTATCACCAGGCAGTCCAGCACGGCTGGCAGCTGCCGCATGCATGGAGCGGATACTCCCAGCACGCGGTGGATACGCTGCCGCTGCCCACACGCCACGTGCCCGCGGGTGATGTGCTGCGATTTCGCGACGACGCGTTTCATCGTTACTTCGAGAATGCGCGCTACCTCGATCTCGTGAGAAAGACCTTCGGCGAATCCACGCTTGCCGAGATCGGCCGGATGACCGCCCACCGCCTCGAACGCAAGTACGCCAGCCACCCGATCTCGTCGAGAGCCACCGCCAACCCTGATGTATGAGGACAGCACGCACCTGCACGGCAACGCCACGACTGTCGTACGCACGGTATCGGGCGGGCAACGTGATCAGGACGGACAGGATCTGGCGCACGAAGAAGAAGAGGAATTGGATCGGTTTTAGGTTCTAGGTGTTTTGGTTTTCGATTGGTTTTGGGTCTTAGGATTCCGTTCGGCGGCTTCGAAGACCACAAACCTCAACCTAAAATCTAAAACCGCTCTACCTGATAATTCGAAGATTCGTCGGTGCCGTCGGCGGAATGACCGGCATGATCTGCACAATCGTGCCGCCGGTGTGATTCACGACGTACAACTCGCCGGCGGCGTCGAGGCCGAACGAACTGATGTTGCCAAGCACGGGGCTGCCCCCGAGCTCCGCGGTGTGATCGATCAGAGTGCCCGTCGTCGCTTCGCCGGACGAAGGGTTGATCGTGAGTGCGAGCGACCAGACGCGGCCCTGTACGTAATCCGCAAAGAAGTATCGTCCACGGTACGCGGGAATCGCGCTGCCACGATACACGAAGCCGCCAGTGATCGACTGCCCCACCGAGTGGCTGTATTCGTAAATCGGATCGGTCAATCCGCTCGCCGGAACGTACACCGGCGGCGGCGTGGTGACGTTCGAGTGGGCACCTTCCCGCACTCGCCAGCCGTAGTTACGACCACTGCGCCCCGCCGGCTCGTAGTCGATCTCTTCCCAGGCGCCTTGTCCGACGTCGGCAATGATCAACGCCCCGGTGCCGCCGCTTGATGGCATGTCGAACGAGTAGCGCCATGGATTACGAACCCCGAAACTCCAGATTTCCTTCAGCACGCCCGCGGGCCCGCCGCTGACGAAGGGGTTTGTCGACGGCACGACATAGCCGACGGTGTTACTGACTGGCACGTTCACGTCGATTCGGAGCACTTTGCCGAGGAGTTCCGCGGGATTCTGCGCGCGGTTTTCCGGGTCGTTGGCGGATCCGCCGTCACCGAGCGCGATATAGAGGTAGCCGTCAGGACCGAACGCGAGATTGCCGGCGTTGTGATTCGCATAGGGCTGAGAAATGAATCGCTGTCCCGCCGGCCACATCAGATCGAACCTCGATAAGCCGTCGGCAATCGCCGGATTGTTCGAACGCAGGAACCGGGCGATGACCGTATTCCCTGCGAGGTCGGTAAAGTTGACATAGAAGCGGCCGCTCGACGCGTAGTCCGGAGCCACCGCCATCCCGAGCAAACCGCGTTCGCCGCCGGACGTGATCGCGGTCCTCAAATCGAGAAAATCCGTGGGCTGGACCACGCCGCTCACGAGCACACGAATCCGGCCGCCCTGTTCGACGACGAATTGCCTCGCGCTGCTGGTCGGATCCTGGACGAACGCCACGGGAGAGGCGAGACCGGTCGCGTGGACGCGGCTCTTGAGAGGGGACTGCGCATCGATTGGTTGGGCCGTCACAATGGCAGCCAACACGAGTACCGCGAACGTCAAATATCTATGCGCTGGCATCGTGGCGGGCAAATGCACGAATCGAGCCGATGGATCCCGATACCGGGCGGAAGGACTATCATGGTGGTAATGCGCCGATCTTGGATCTTGATTACGCTTTTTGCGGCCGCATGCGGCTCCAGCACACCTCCGCCTCCGTCAACGGGATCCGGTAACGGCTCCAGCGAATCGATCACCGGCAGGGAGCGAATCGGTTGGGACCAGCCGGCTGCAAATAGCGATGAACTCGCGACGTTTGGCTACGCCGTCTATGTCGACGGAGCGCGGAGCGAGATCGCCGATCCCTCGTGCTCCGATACTGCCGGCGCATCGGGGTTTCCCTGCACCGGAAAACTGCCGCAGATGTCGAGCGGCACCCACTCACTTCAACTCGCCACGTTCAGCAGCGTCAATGCCGACGCCGGAGAAAGTCCCAAGTCTCCGCCGCTGAGTGTTGTGGTCTCGGCGATTCTCGCATCTGACATGGCACCCGCCGCCGCCGAGTGGAAGAGTGGCGAAGTCGATCCCACGAGCGACGGCATCAAGCTTCGAATCGACAAGCTGACAGACGGCATCGAGCAACCCACGGATGCCGCGTTCGCTTCCGATGGCCGTCTCTTTATTTCCGAACACGTCGGGAAGATCCGCATTGTTTCGGATGGCGTGCTTCAACCAAACGACGCGCTGCTGCTCCCCGATGAGAATGAGGGCGTCCCGCAAGCGGCGCTGTCGATTGCATTCGATCCCGACTTCGCGCGGACGCGGTTCGTCTTCGTGGTCCACACAGCTGAATCGCCAGACGGACCGCTGATTCAATTGTCGCGATACCGGGAGTTTGGAGGCAAACTGGCCGAGCGCGCGGTTCTGTTTCAGTCTGCCTCTTCGGATCCGCTCGATCGGTCTGCGGTGCTGCGTTTCGGACCCGACGGCAAGTTGTATCTGGTCGTGAGCGGAAGCGACCCGGGAGGGCGGCTGTTCAGGCTGAACCCCGATGGTACGATGCCACGCGATCAGTCGGGCACAACGCCAGCCATCGCCACCGGCGTGACCGGCGCTCGCGGCCTCGGATGGGCCGTGCGTTCCGGCATTCTCTGGATCGTCGATGACGATTCGCAGCAAGCGCATCTGAGCGGCGTCTCGCTGTCGCCGCCGCCGGTGCAGGCCATCGTCCGAGGAAGAACCACGCTGAGGCCGGGCGTGGCGTCGCTCGCCTTCTATACGAGCGACGCGATCCCGGAGATGAAGAGCGAGGCGCTCGTCGTATCCGCCGAAGCCTACCTGCTCCGGCTTCGGTTCGCCGACGACGATCCGACGCAGGTGGCGCGCGCCGAGCGCCTGCTGCAGGATCGCGTGGGGCCACTGAGAGTCGTGACCGTCGGTGCGGATGGCGCGATTTACTTCCTGACCGACACGTCGCTCGGAAAGCTGTCGCGAGCCAAGTGAACCACGGAAGAACACGGAATACTAGCCACGGAAGAACGGAACGACACGGGTAAGCCTGCAAAAATACCGTGTTCTTCCGTGGTTTTGTTTTTCCGTGGCCAGGCTTCGTGTTGTTCCGTGGCGTGGCTCAGTGGGTCAGCGCGTAGAGCACGATGTTGATGCCGACAGCGTAGCCGTCTGGCGAAAACTGATAGAAGTACCTCGGATCCTCCCCTTCGCGCTCCCACGCGTCAGAGATGTCCGTATCGTGCGTCATCACGACCATCAGGCGGCCGTGCTCGTCAGCGATGCCGCGGATGTCGGGGATCGCGCTTTCGTCACCTCGCTCGGACGTGCCACCCCCGGTCCGCATCCAATGATTGATCGACGGGATCTGCGGCAGCCTGGGGATGACGAACATCGCCCGGAACAGCGGATGCGACGGCGTCAAGTCGACGATCGGGTACTTCTTCGGATCCAGCACGCGGCCGATCTCTTCAGCCCACTGTTGCCACGCCCACTCGCCCCAGAAATCGTCGACGTAGAGAAACCCACCCTTGAGAAGATACTCTCGCAGGCGCCTGGCCTCGGCGTCGCTCAACCGCATGACGCCAACGTCCTCCATTTCGATCCAGGGACACTTGAAAAGCGCGTCGTCGGTCAGGTGGACGACGAGGTGGTTGGGGTCGCCGTTGGACTGCTTGCTGACGTGCGTCTTCGTCAACTCGGACAATCGAATTGAAAAATTGATGTCGGCGTCAGGGTAGTCGGTCCACCACCCCATGCCGCCGGGTTCGCGTCGATCGGCATCGTACTCGCCGCGGCAGAAGTTGAACGAGCCGTCGAAGCTGTCGGCTTTCGGGTAACGCGGCGGAGCCGTGCGAATACGCCCCCATCCCTGACCAAACCCTTGCGCTCCGGCAACCGCCGCCGCGAATGCTGCGATGAGGCATGCAAGGAGAAGACGTTTCATGGCAATTGGTGAGTTGGTGAATTGGTGAGTTGGTGAATTAGCTTCGCACGCGCTCCCGCGCGTGCTTTCAAAAGCGCGGCGGCAGCCGCGCGATGCCAATTCACCAATTCACCAATTCACCAATTCACCGATTCTAATGGCTGAGCGCGTACAGGATGACATTGATCCCGAGAGCGTAACCATTCGGCCCGAACTCGAGGAAGTATCGCGGGTCCTCTCCTTCCCGTTCCCACGCGTCGTCGATATCCGTATTGTGGGTCATGAATACCATGAGGCGGCCCGCCTTGTCCGCGATGCCGCGGCCGTGGACCTCGATGCTGTCCTCGCCATACTCGGATGTGCTGCCGCCAGGCCGCCACACGCGAATAGACGGAATCTGCGGAACGGCTTTGACCGGATACTGCGTGTGAAACAGGGCGTGATCGGGTTTCAAATCGAAGATCGGATACTCCTTGGGCGGGAGAACCCGTGAGATCTGCTCGACCCAGTAGTCCCACTCCGCATGACCCCAGAAGTCGTCAACCCAGAGGAAGCCGCCCTTCATCAGATACTCGCGGAGCCGCAAGACCTCCGGCTCGGTGAACTCCGCGGCACCCATGTCCTCCATGTGGAGGTATGGGCAGTTGAAGAGGTTGTCGTCGGTGAGCCGCACCGTCAGATGATTCGGTTCACCGTCAGGGCGACGGCTGACGCGTGTCTTGGTCAACTCCGACAGACGAATTGAGAAGTTGATGTCCGCGTCCGGGTAGTCGGTGGTCCAGCCGGCGCCGCTCCGGTTTCTGCGAACGGCGGTGTACATGCCGCGGCAGAACGTGAATCCGCCGTCGAAGCTTTCGGCGGTCGGCTCGCGCAGCGGGGCACGGCCGCGCCGCATGAAGTTCTGCGCGCCGGCGACGGCGCTTCCGACGATGATCAGCGCGAGCACGATCAGCGGGAAGCGCCGATCATTCATTACTTCTGCAGGTCCTTCTTCGGGGCGTCGGTCGCCTTCTCGGGCCCCTTCGAAAGGGACTTGTAGTACTGCTCGACCAGCTTGCGGTATTCCTCAGGCACGTCGTCGGAACCCGAGAGGAAGACTTCGCTGCCCTTCATCTCGGCCTGACGACGGAGGTTGAACTCGAACCGCTTCATCCCCTCCGCGACGGCTGCCTGCAGGCCTTCGAGCACCTTCGCGTCCTGGTAGACGCGATCGTCGTCCAGCGCGCGGAGGTTGCGGAGGATGTCGTCGAGGGCGCGGGGATCGACGTTCTGTCCCTGAAGCATCCGCCGGAGCTGCTGCGCGTCGGCGGTGAACTGCCGCACTTCTCCGCGCCACTGCCGAATGTCGCCCGGATCGAACTGGCCGCCAAGCCAGGCCCCTCGACGATCGCCATAGCCACCACCGTCGGTGAAACGGCCACCGTAGGTGTCGCCGTTGCCGCCCGCGCCACTCTGCGAGCGGTCGCCGCTGTTGCCGCCCTGCCCTTGCTGCCCCTGCTGACCGCCTTGGCCCTGCTGGCCCTGTTGGCCACCCTGGCCCTGTTGGCCCTGCTGACCACTCTGCCCTCGCTGGCCGCTCTGCCCCTGCTGGCCGCTCTGACCTTGCTGGCCTTGTTGGCCGTTCTGGCCTTGCTGCCCTTGCTGACCTTGATCGCCGGTCTGCGCCTGCTGCCCGCGTTGCCCCTGCTGGCCCTGCTGATTCTGTCCCTGGCGCCCTTGCTGTCCCTGCTGCCGCTCGCGAATCCGCTGATCGAGCGAGTCGACGCCACGGGCCAGTTGCCGCGCCTTATCGAGCGCCTGGTTCATCGCGTCGCCTTGCGACGGACGACCAAGAGCCGACGCTGCCTGCGAGAGCGTTTGCCGCAACGAGTCGAGATTCGATCCGATGGAGCTCTCGATCGGCTGCTGGTCGGACGGCGACACGCCAGCCCGGAGCATCGAGCTCGAATAACGAATCTTGTCGCGAACCTTGTTATCGCGGATCGAATTGGCGGCCTCGGTCATCTTGCGCGACGCTTCCTTCTCTTGATTCCGGATGTCGCTGGCCGTCCGATCGATCTGTTTCTCGAGCTCGCCGACCTTCTGCTCGAGCTGTCCCTTGCGTTCGACGAGCTGCTGCGCCTTCTCCTGACGTCGGTCGCCCGCCGATTCCAGCCCTTTCACGTCGTCTGCAATTTGACGCTGCTCGCGAGCCAGATCCTCGGCCTGCTGCACCGCGTCCTTGACGTCACGGTCGGCGCGCCCGGCCTGCGCCTGTTGCAATTGCCGCTGCGCCTGCTGGAGACGCTCGAGCGCGGACGCAGCCTGGGCGGCCGACGCCTGCTGACCGTTTGCCGCCGCACGCCGCATCGCGTCTGCCGCGTCGCGCAGCTGACGCGCGGACTGCATCAAGTCGGCGCGATTCTCCTCGCGCGACAGCTGCTCGAGCCGCCGGGCCGCTTCCTCGACCTGATCCGCCAGGTCGCGCTGCGACTGTCCCGAACCGTTGCCCGACCCCTGCTGGCCGAGAGCCGCGCGGCGCCGTTGACGCTCCGCTTCCTGTTCCTGACGGCGCGCCAGATCTTTCAGCTTTTCCAGCAACTCGTCGAGCTTCTGGTCCGACTGCTGCTGCGAGGCCTGCTGCCGTGTCTCGTACTGATTCGCGAGCTTGTCGAGCTCCATCTCGAAGAGGTCGGCGAGGTCCTGCGCCATCTGACCGCCGCCTCCGCCACCGCCGCCCTGCTGTCGTTGAACCTGAATCTGCGTCTCGTATTCCTCTTCCGCCTTCTGCAGATACTGCAGCGCCTTCTGCTCGGGTGGCAGCGCGCCATCCGGGCTGACGGCGTGGAGCTTCGACTCTGCATTCTTCATTTCGTTGACCGCAAGCGGCAGCAGATCAGCGACCTTCTTGAACGCCGGATCCTGCTCCACCAGGCGGCTGTTCATGCGCGTCAGCAATCCCTCGACCTGATCGCGCAGACGCGACTGCGACAGGGCCAGAACGGTGCTGTTCTCGCGAAGCTTGTCGGCAGTCTGTTTCTTGCGATCGCGCTGGACGTTGAACGTGGCTGCGACGATCTGCCGCTGCTGTTCAGACAGCGCGCCGACCTGTCCACCACCGCCGCCGCCACCGCCGCCGCCACCACCGCCGGCGTCGGATGGGGCTCGGCGGAATTCCTTGCTGAGCGGGCGGACGCGAACGAAATACATATCGCTCATCGACGCCTTCGGTCCCTGCTCGGTATCGTTGTCCGCTGCCTTGGCGTAGTAGGACACGAAGTCGCCGGGCTTCACGTCGAGTTCTTCGAGATAGAACGTGTGACCGCCGGAGACCTCGGTCATCCGCTTCTTTCCATCGAAGAGGCGGATGGTCTTCTCGGCACCACCGTTGACCGAGTACACGAGCGCCAGGTCCTTGACGCCGAAATCGTCCTGCGCACGCGCCTCGACGAACACTTCCTCGATCGGCGACGCCGTCGTGTCGCGCCCTGGCTTCGAAATCGACACGGTCGGGGGCTGATCGTCGAGCGCATCGATCGTGTATTGCGGCGACGCGGTCAGGCGCTCGCCGGACGGCGCGTCGAGCTCAATGTGATAAAGGCCGTCCTTCTCGACCTTGAACGCTCCGAGAAGCGGCGCCGGCGAACCACCGGCGGCATCAGGGGACAAGGGGGATCGATCCTTGTCGCCGACGACGATCTGCCCGCCCGCTGTGCTCATCGTCGGCACGGCGCGGAGCTTGACCTCGGTGCCCTTCAACACGGCGATGTCGCCGCCATCCTCGACTTTCTGGGGCGCCAGTCCCGTGTAAGCGGGAAAGTGGTACTCGAGCTCGAGACGTTGAACGTACGGGAGATCGACAACCTTGAGGTTGTAGTGCTTGGAATTGACGGCGTTCGCCTCGACGTAGTACTCGACCGGGCCTGCCAGGTCGAACAACATGCCCTCGAACGATCCATTCTCTCCGCGGAGCAGCGGCAGCCGCTCGTACGGGGCATCCGGTGACTTCCGCACCATGAGCGATGCCTGCTCGGAGTCAAATCCGGAGAGACGCGCGCTGACGCTCTGGTCGGCGCCGCGCGCGACGGTCGCGTTACCCGGCGTGACCTCGATGTTATACGGCGCGGCGGCTTCGACATTTCTCGAGATGATGAGGAGAGCCGAGAGCGCGTGCCTGAGGTACGCGGGACCGAGCGAGAAGATCGCAATCGCGGCAAGAGCGATCGCGCCGAGCGTCATGCCATAGCGCCGCACGGGTACGCGCTCGACATGGCGGCCATTGTCGATGGCTCTCGCCTTTTCGACCGCCGATTCGACGAGCCGTCGAATCAGCGTCGCCGAGAACGGCGAGCCGCTCGTGCCGCGCTCGGCTTCGACGGCGCTGATAATCGCCGCCTGGAGCGACGGTTCGTGCTCCTCGAGATACAGCGCGACTTGCTCATCGCTGGCCTGCCGCATCAGCGGCCGCACCAGGAGATAGCCAATCAAACCGATGAGCGCGAGACCGACGACAACACGGAAGGTGATGATGGCGCCGGCGGTAAAACGCCACGACTCGAGGCCGTACGCGGACAGCAGCAGGACGAGGACGCCGAAGCCGACGACCCCCATCGCGCCGCGCAACGCCAGTTTCAGGCGCCAGCGCCGCCGCACCTCATGAATGATCTCGACGAGCTCGGAAGCGGAATCCGTGCGCCGGATATCGTCAATCATAGGTGCGCTTCTCCTCCGATATCAGCTTAGCATCGGGGGCCGCAAAGCCCCGCTCGACAATTACGACAAATCGGTGGCGGTGATCTCTTGTGGCTTCCGGCTTGAGCCGGAAGGATGCGGCTGTCGCTGACTTCCGCCGAAAGGCGGAAGCCACAGGACCGCAGCTACACTTGCACCGGCCCCGATCGCGAAATCCGGTTCCCCACCAGCGTCTCGATTCCCAGAATAACCACGCCGGCAAACAGGAGATACCACCAGACCCGCTGATTCCGCTCGTGCTCCTGGTCGGTCGTCACCACATTCGTCCCCGCCGGCACCGCCCCGTCTGCGCGTCCCAGCACGCCGGCCGCAAGCTCTTGCGGATCCATTGGAGTCAAGTCGGACTCCGCCAGATCGATGTTGCTGGCCACGGTCATCGGCGGGGCGGCGTCGCGACCCTGCGCCCGAACTTCATAGAATCCCTGCTCAGTCAGCTCGAGCACGTCCGGCCCCTCGCCGTCGAGCATGACCCTCTCGCCGGAGGGAGTGAGGACGACCCGCTGCTGGATCTGTCGGGCCGCACCCGGTGTCGGCGCCGAACGGCCGGGTTCGAGCACGTCACCGACGGTTAACCACGACGGCCGCTCCGCGTACGAAGCCAGCGTCGTCACCATGCGATGCACGAACGGAAGGAACACGGCCTTCAACGGCAGATCGTTGCCCTGCAGATCGAGCGAGGACGTCCACACCAGCACCCTGCCATTGCCGACGCGTCGTTCGACGAGTGCTGCCGCGCCATCGTCGAATCGCGCGATGATCTGTGCGTCTTTCGCAGGGGTCACGGTGCGGTACGAATAAAAGCGCGCGCCCGAGAAATCGCCGCTGCGCGGGGCGCGGAACGGTTCGAAAATCTTGTTCCCGTACTCGAGCGCGCCCAGGCGAGCGGCTGGCCCGCTCGTGCGATCGATCGGCTGTCCGGGTACGGCGGCAAGGATGTCGGCCGCGCCGGTGACGGCCGGCCACGTCGCCCGGCTGCCGAGGGCCACCAGCAACCCGCCGCCCCGAGCGACGAAGGCACCGAGGCGTTCGGCGGTGAGCTGCGCAACCGGCGCGTCGTTGAGCATCACGACCGACGTCCGCTGCAGGTCGTCCGTCGAGATCGCGTCGATGGACTTGGTCGAGATGTCGAACGGCGGTGACTCGCCGAGCGCCAGCGCGCGCGACAGGTAGAGGCTCGCGTCGCGCGGGGCGCCGGGACGCTCGGCAATAATGATCCGAAGCGGCTCCTTCGGCGACACGATGAAGTTGAACGCGTTGTCGAGGGGAAGCTTGTCGGCGGCGATGCGGACGGTCCCTCGGGTGTTGCGCGCGGCAGGCGTAAACGGGGCGAACGTCACCGACGCGGAACTATTCGGTTCAACGGACACATGCTCGGTCTGCGCCGGACGGCCATCGATTTCGAGCGTGACCTCGACGTTCGAAGCCGCGCTGTTCGAGTGATTCGTGACGCCGCCCGTGACCGTCACACGATCCTGTTCGGAGAACGTTGCGCGCTGCAGCGACACCGGCGTCACGCTCAGGTTCGCGGTGTCTCCCTCGCCAACCGACCTGGGCGTCAACTTCACACGGTCAGGCAACCGAACGCCTTCAGCCCCCTGCCAGCCAACGCGCTGAAAATCCGAGATCAGAATGACCTCGCGCTGTGGCAGGGCCGACTCGCTGGCCATGCTGCCAGCCAGCTTTAGCGCCGGGCCATATCGGGTCGAACCCGATCCCGGCTTCCCGGAGCTGACTGCGGCATTCAACCGGCTGCGATCGGGAGTCGACCGAAGCGCCACCGAAGGACCTGACGCGAAGAAGACGACCGATGCGCGGTCGGACGGGCCAATCTGCCCGATCGCGTCGTGGGCCATAGCCGTCGCGCGCGCCCAGCGATCGCCGTAGCCCATGCTGTAGGAGTTGTCGATCAGGATGACGACTTCGCGAGCGCCGCCGCCGGCGGAGGCAGCCAGCGGCTGGCGGCGAAAGAACGGCCGCGCGAACGCCGCAACAATCAGCGCCAGCGCCGCGAGCCGGAGCAGCAGCAATGGCCAGTTCCGGATCCGCCGCCTCTGGACGGATTGATACGGAATCCGCTGCAAGAACATCAGCGACGGAAACTGCACGACGTTCTTCCGTTCCCGCTGGATCAGATGAATGATCACCGGCACCGCCAGGCCGGCGAGTCCGAGCAGGAACAATGGGGTCAAGAAAGACATATCAACTCATTGGCGATTTCGGACTGAAGATTGCCGATTGCTTCGATTGACGATTGTGGATTGAGATTGACGATTGACGATTGCCGATTGAGATTGACGGTTGCTGACTGCACCGCCGGAGCAAAATCGCCAATTCACAATCGTCAATCGTCAATCGTCAATCTCAATCCACAATCGTCATTCTCAATCCGCAACCGCCAATCAAAAAATCCGCAATCTTCAGTCCGCAATCCGCAATTAGCGAACCCTCGTCAACCTCTCCCGCGTCGTCAGGTACGAGAACAACGCGTGATCGAGCGGCGATGAGGTATTCACCAGTGAGTAATCGATGCGGCTACCGGAAAAGCGTTCCTGCAGGCCATCGATGTGCGCGCGCACGAGCGAGCGGTACTGCTCGGCCAGCTTGTCCGGAACCACCGGAATCTGCACGCCGCTCTCGAGATCTTCGAAGGCCGATGGCGTATCGAACGTGAAATCGAGTTCCGCCGGGTCGAGCAGGTGGAACACGATGAGGTCGTTGCCGCGGAAGCGCAGCGGTCCGACTGCTTCGAGCACGGCATCGGGCTCTTCATACAGATCCGAGATCAACACGAGCAGCCCGCGACGTCCGAAGTGTTCGGCCATCTTGTGCAGCGGCGCGCGGAGACTGCCCGGCGCCTGGGGCGTCAGCCGATCGAGCACGTGCAGCACGACGTCCATGTGCTTTGCCGAGGGCGGCACGTGCGCGACGATGTCGGAGTCGAATGCGACGAGGCCGACGCGGTCGCGCTGCTTGTGCACGAGGTAGGTCAGGCAACCGGACAGCATCTTCGCGTATTCCAGCTTGGTGATGCCGCGGCTGCCAAACCCCATCGACTTCGAGACGTCCAGCAGCACCGAGAAGTTCGAGTTCGTGTCCGCCTCGTACTCCTTGATGTAGAAGCGATCCGTCCGCGCGTACAACCGCCAGTCGACGCGCCGGATGTCATCGCCCGCGACGTAGCCGCGATGCTCGGCAAAGTCCACGGACGCGCCGAAGTACGGGGAGCGATGCATGCCGTTGATGAAGCCGTCGACGACATGACGCGCCACCAGCTCGAGGTTCCCGATGCGCGACAGCACGACGGGATCGACGAATCGAGCGCCGGGAATGGACGAAGTGGTTAGCATTCAGTTTCCAGTTGCCAGTTACCAGTTCTGAGCCAGCCTTCGCACGAGTCTACGCGCGAAGGCTGTCTCGCCGAAGCGCCCTCGGGCGCGAAGGCGGACGCGAGCCGCGAGAAACTACATTCCTGATCGCGGGACTGAAACAGCCTCGAGCAGCCGATCGATGAGCGTGTCGGTCGTGATGCCTTCCGACTGCGCATGGAAGTTGGTCAGCACGCGATGGCGGAGCACCGGGTGCGCCATGGCGCGGATGTCCTCGAAGCTCACGTGATAGCGCCCGCTGGTGAGCGCCCGCGCTTTCGCGCCGAGCACCAGATACTGCGCCGCGCGGACGCTGCCGCCAAACGCCACCCACTTCTTGACGTTGTCGGGGCACTGCGGCGACTTCGGCCGGCTCGTGCGAACCAGATTGAGCGCGTAGCGCATGACCGGCTCGGCCACCGGCACTCGGCGGACGAGACGCTGGAACGCAATCAGATCTTCACCCGTCACCGTCCGCTCGAATTTCGGATCGATGATCGCCGTCGTCGTGCGCACGACTTCGAATTCCTCGTCCTCGGGCGGATGATCGATCACGATGTGGAACATGAACCGGTCGAGCTGCGCTTCCGGCAGCGGGTAGGTGCCTTCGAGTTCAATCGGGTTCTGCGTCGCGAAGACGTAGAACGGATCCTCGAGCTTGTAGGTGCGCCCCT